>Ga0123352_10006000_pt1 | contig 18477 bp, 13 predicted proteins | sample TergutLab28metaG_FD_89700 | JGI IMG/M metagenome (GOLD analysis project Ga0123352, IMG submission 89700) | Labiotermes labralis P1 segment gut microbial communities from Petit-Saut dam, French Guiana - Lab288 P1 | ecosystem: Host-associated > Arthropoda: Insects > Digestive system > Gut ... | reverse complement strand
GTGTTGTGTGGGTTTGTGTTTTTTTTGTGTTTTGGTGTTTTTTGTGGGGTGTGGTGGTTTTCGGGGCAGGGGGAGGGATTGGGCCGTTGTTGGGGGGGGGGGGGGGTGCCATGTGTGGAATGTAGCCTGTGTCTCATCTACAGCATGTTTGGAAGTATATATAATTATGATTTTCCTAGTGCATGGGTTGCATAGTGCGTAATTGGACGATGACTGAACTGTGTACTGGGGAGAATGGCTACACAGTATGTAATTTCCTGATGTTGATCAAACTGAAATTGTAATGATATAAGAGTGACAGGTGTGCCATGTAACTGTTTGGTTTCCACCTTATTTAAGTACTGACATGTCTGTGAGACCACATCATTTTGGTCAGTATTGCAGCATTTACTGTTTCTGTTATGTGCACAGTTTTGTGCCTGACAGAAGGGTTTATTGTTTCTTCATTTTACAATTGTTGAATGTGTTTGTACATTCAGACTTTCAAAGAAAGATGAGTGTATTGACTGTGGTATGTACAAAAGAAGAAGAAGAAGAAGAAAAAGAAAAAAAACTGGAAGTGGTGTATTTCAGGATGGTTGAGTAGACGTGCTGGTAGACTCAGTTGTCCGTGAATTGGTCCTGGAAGGATTGAAGTAGAGCTGTGAAATTTTCTGTATCAGTACACATATGAAAGCTGTGCATCTTTTGAATATTTGATACAATGTAGTGTGAAACTGACTGTCTCATTTTCACTTAAGAAACACAACTTGGAGCAGAGCCTATTTCCATCTGTTGGGCAGATAGAAATAGGTTTGACGCTTTTTTCCTGTTGAAAGAAACACAACTGGTTTCTTTAACATTGTGTTTCTGTAAGCAAAATGACACATAAAATCGCTAATATGTGTACATAATTTTTTTTTATTGTTACACCGTGCATTACATTACATTGCATTACATTAATTGAGTAATATGCACGTCAGTTCTGTAACACAACTTTGTCACCAAACTTTAGAAGACCTACCTTATTTTTAATGCCTGTGCTATTTTAGTTTGCATTTTTCTAGGTTCAAGAGCTGGTTCCTCTGGGTTCAATGTTGGCCTACCTCTTAGAGTTCCCTGATCGAGTAAATCCCAACTATGAATTGAAAGTATGGGCATCACAAATTGCATGTGGTAAGTGGTCTGCTGTATCAAGAGCTTTTGTTAAGTCAGAATTACTTCAAATCCTAAATTAAAGAGCAAATTCAAGACTTTATGAGTGTATTTTCATATCTTGTATGTGTTTTGTGTGTTCGTTGTCTTCTTTTTGTCACTAGTTCATAATTATGGCTTCAAATTCTGCCCATGAATTTTGAATTCGGTTTTGAAACTGTGATATTCCATATAGTAAATGACTAAACTGTGTGACCTCTGTAATCAGCAGCAGCGTTGTGTTCTGAACTAGAGGAGAAAGATGTCCTTCATTTTTAAGTACAGATATTGTTCAGTGTCCATTCAAACTTCCTGTACTTGAAATTTGAAATTTACAAATTATTTGTGTGGTTAGTCATTTTTTGAGTAAATCAGAGAAGTTGAGTCAGGGCTTTAAGGACAGTATTGGTTATGCTGGTAAAGCCAAAGTGACACCGATGTGGTCCAGAGGGTGGGTAGAGGTATAGCTCTACTCTTCCATGACCGCAACACTAGAAGGGAGTGAGTGGTCAGCAGCACGCCCCGGCCACACTTTACCCCCGGAAAAGACCCAGTACCCATTTTACAGGAGGCTGGGTGGGCCCCAGAGCCGGTCTGGATGGCAGAAGATCTCGTCCCCACCAGGATTTGATCCTGGACCATCCAGCCCATAGCTCAGACGCTATACCGACTGAGCTACCCGTCCCACCGGTTATGCTGGACTGATATAAACAAAAATTAAACTTGCCTGATAACATTTACTGCAAACTTATGATACAGTGTGTTTCTTTAATACACTCTGAAGGAAGAATGCATATAAGATTAAAATTTTATTGTGATTGAATTGCTGAAAGATTTTTTTTGCATTATCTAACAGATACAGATGACCTTGCCTTAACTCAGGTAATTAGTTTCTGGCTTCTTACTGTGCATGTCTGGGTTCAGGCCCAAGTAATGCCATGTGAGATTTGTGGTGGACAAACTGGCAGTATGGCAGGTTTTCCTCCAAGTACTTCAGTTTCCCCCTGCCAGTTACCATTCCGCTAATGCTCGATTTTGAGACTCGTATGCAAGGCCCTTTTAAGGATGCAGTAGCAAGGGGCTTAATATTAACCGATTCCAAACAGAATGAAGTAATATTAATATTAATGACAACAGCAGATGTAGAAACATACAGAAATATTAACTACACTGTACTGTGGTTCAGTATAGGGGTTTTCCCCCCTACTTGACTGATAAGCACCAGCCCACTACTCTAGTGAGTTTTTATTAGATTTCCAGTGTTATTATCACTGTGATTATTTGTCTAGCTCCCGTCATCAACTGTTGAATTCCCCTGACACGCATTGTACGGCACAATGCTAGCACAGCATCGGGCGGATCATTGGGCTGGTTCTTGTTGTTCTAACAAAAATAAAAGCACCCTGTGTTATTTTGAGTTGGTGCTTCTTGTGGATAGCACATGGGATTTTATTTACAGGCATGAAGTACCTGGAAGAAGAGAGGTTTGTTCACCGTGACTTGGCTGCAAGGAATATTCTGCTTGCATCCAGACACCAGGCCAAGATCAGTGACTTTGGTTTGTCACGAGCTCTGGCCAATGAACGCGAATACTACAAAGCCACTCAGGGAGGCCGTTGGCCTATCAAATGGTATGGTTTTACTGCTGGTGGTCTTTTGGGAATGCGAAGGAATTTGACCAGGTCACGTACAGTGTTTATTTACACATGTGCACATGCACGCACATCTGTCACGTGTTGCTGTCTCTCCACACCATAATATTAATAATTAGAGAGTAAAAAGAGAAGGATGAAGTCAGTTTTTATTAGAGATTTGTAGAGATATTTACAAAGTGCAGCTGTAAGCCATGTCTTTCACTTCATCCTTTATCATACTTGGGTGGATTTTTAAATTTTAGTACATTGTTTATGAAAGTTGTATTATTGTAACAGAAAAAGATAAAAATATTTAATAAATGGCATTTTGTGGAAAAACAAAATGGAAATTATGCAACATACCTTAAAAATGCAGTGAATTTCCTTATTACCTAAATATGTAAAATGAATTTGTAGTGGTGTTTTTCTACGTCCATTCACACATGCGAACACAAGTCTATAAATGGTTAGATATACCACTATTTTCTTCGCTGAGTATGCTAAATATGTATGAAATATCATTGGCGTACATTCCACTACCTACCTTAAGCTTTAAATACACCAAGTGACAGCTCCTTGATGTACAGATGGTAATGGTTGACCTTAAATGTAAGATATTCTCACAATTAAAACATGTTGCATTGTTGGAGCAGTAGTCAAACTAGCTGATCATCTAATTTTTAAGTAATAGTAGCAGATGCCACAGGAAGTAGTCTGATATGTACTTGCCAGGTTTCATATTTGTGAGTAAATTATTCTGTGGTTTGTAATTATAAATTCAGGTCCTTAATTGTGTGAATTATTCTGTAGATAGGTACTTGAAAGGTTCCTCCAAGATACATACCTGTCAACCAGATCTTGTGGCATCACATATCAGCAGCTCGTTTACCATAAACTTAATGGTCACTCAGTCTGCTAATACTGTAATAGTTCAAATGATGCATATTTTAGTACTGCCTGTACTTTCCAGGTATGCACCAGAGTCATACAATTTTGGCACCTTCACTCATGCAAGTGATGCATGGAGTTTTGGAGTGACATTATGGGAAATGTTTTCACTCGGACAACAGCCGTATGGAGATATGAGAGGTGCAGAGGTAAGTGTGCTTGGATTTGTATGTAAATGGTGAAGTGGGAACTGTCTGTGATTTCTTGCAAGTACAGTAAAATTTCCCCAGAAAGAAATCTGGAGTAAATGCAAGCCTGCTTTTCTGTGAAAAACTGGAAGATTAAAGGAATATGCAGTGATTGCAAGTGTAATATTACATATAATGAAGTGAAATTATAGGTAAAGTGATCCCGTTACAGGCCCGGTGTGGCCCAGAGGGTGGGTAGAGGTATAGCTCTACTCTTCCATGACCGTGGCACTAGAAGGGGGTGAGTTGTCAGCAGCACGCCCTAGCCGCACTTTACCCCCGAGAAAGACACGGTACCCATTGTACAGGAGGCTGGGCGGGCCCCAGGCCCGGTCTGGATGGGCGGAAAATCTCGTCCCCACCGGGATTCGATCCCGGACCATCCAGTCCATAGTCAGTCGCTACACCGACTGAGCTACCCAGCCCATGAAATGAAATTATATTACGTGGAATATAGAGGAACGGCATTAATTTAACGGTAAACAGTTTGTTTCTTGTTTGTTCAGGTGATACAGTTGGTGGAGAAGGGGGAGCGTTTGAGACAAACAGAACATTGTCCGAACAGTGTTTATAGGATAATGGAACGATGCTGGGCATACCAGCCGCGAGACAGACCAACCTTCAGGGAACTGCTTGAAATATTCTCATCAGATCCTGAGTATACAAATATCAAAGAACTGGTACCTGCAGTTAATATTAGCTAGCACATATAAGAAACTAGAAAGCAGCAGTTCAAAGTGGTACGTAATTCTCGTTGTTTCTTGTCATTGTTTTTTTTTCCATCATTGTCCTCCTTTCTCCCTCTCCTTTACCTTCTTTTTTTCTTCTCCACTCACTTTGCCAAGGAATTTGACGTTCAAGAGACCATGCATCATGATAAATTCTTATAATAAAACCCAACTAGATGCACTAATTTCTTACATTTATTTTTGGAATAAAACTCTACATGTTTCAGACAGTTCCTCTGTCTGTCAAAAGGCGTTTTCACTGTACACACAGCAATGGTATATGTCATACAGGTTTGCTGACAGCTTGTGAGAAGGATCAGGACTTGTTGGTTTTATTATAAAAAAATGTCAAGGAACCTGTTTGTCTCTGATCTCTCCATATTTTCCTTGTGTTTCCCAGTCCTCTTCTTCTGTGTGATTTTTATTTTTTCATTTATGTTTTTAAGTTTTAGTTGTGTTTTTATATTTTCATGTTGTACAGCCTGACTCAAGCCACAGCTCTTAGGATTCCGTTTCTGCTGTTCGTAATCACCATTCTGTTAGAGAGGTATTTCAGAATTATATAGGCACAAACTTCTTATGTGTGTATCAGTGAACGGTTATTGAACTATGGTATACTTCTCATTATACATTTGTGGCTTTGCTGGTTTGTAGATCATCTGTGAACTTTATATAACATTGTGCATGTTCATGAAGACAGACACACATGAATTAGATTTTCATTTCCCCCTCCCATAGTTGAACAATGTTTTGACTTTTTTTGGGTAGGTGGGAAAAGGAGAGAGGATGGTTTAATTGGAAAGGGAGCAAGATATGTTTGGTGGGTGCTTGACTTTGTATGAAGGTTTATGTATCTTTGCAATAACTGGTCAGTGTTTGCGAGTGGCACTGCAGTGTAGCATGCTTTAAGTTATTAAAGAAGTGCAATTGACAGGTGTTTGAACCATTGGTGAATGGCTGGGAAACAGGTTTATTTCTCTTCTTTTATTATATATAAATCTTTTTCTCTTTTGTAGCATGGATTGTAGAGACTATACTGTATCATAAATTGAATCTAAAATGTAATCTTTATATTTCAGCGACCAGGCACAAGGGAATAATTTCAGCAACGTGCCAGTTTCCATATCATTAGAATAGGTATAATTATATACATGTATTATGTGCCTTAATTGTATTATATATAAGAGTTGTATATCTTGGTTTTATATTTAAACTGTTTCATGTTTTATGCTGTTAGGTAACTTTCGTCAGTGTCTGGATTTGACTTAGTACAGTTTTCCCATTTTAAAGAAGCATTGCCAAATTTTACATTTGTGTGGGTACATACCTACCTTATTAAACTGGTATTATTTGGAACATTGTCCATTTTCTGAGGTAGATCTAGCGTAGACAGCGATTCTGTAGCAGACTGTACTGCTGTCGTTAGGTAACTGGATATAATTTTTTTTATTTGGTTACAAAATTAGCATGGACAGTTTAAGATAAAAATAGGGCTTTGTTATACAAGACCAGTATTTATCAACCATGTGACTGCAGAACTCTAGGGTTCCCCAGAACATTGTCAGGGGTCTGCAAGAAATTGTGGAATAAATTAAAAGCAAAGGAATAATTCATATGCTGTCAGTCAAGGAAGAACTGCGAGTGTGTTCACGAAACTTTCGGTGAAGAATCACGTGTTGTGTGGAAAGAAACGAGCCCAAATGTGACACAAAAAGGAAACCTTATGTTATCTTCAGATGTGAACTTCTATAAAGACAGGAAAAATGCTTCATTTTTTGCATTGTAACATAAGCAAACTCATGCGTGCAGATGCGCGTGTACGTATGTGTGTCTATAAATATGAGCTCTTGGCAAATAAATTTTCTTGACAATAATTTAGCAGTAATTGTATTGCCCTCCCTCCACTATCAACTTTTTCTGGCCTCTCAGTCCCCCCCCCATTAGATGGAGGTTCCTCAGGATATGAAAAATTATTGTTAGGGGTTCCTCTACATCAACAAGTTTGGGAGAAGTTGTACTAAACTGTGCTGATTAATATCCCAAATTGTCGTGTGTATCCTGTGTACCTCAGACACTGGACATTGTCTTAACATAATACTGGGTTAATACAGAATCCATTGTCACAAACCATTAGAGAATTACTCAATTATTATACCAACTACTGCACATATATAAAATTTATTAAATTTACACATTAAAACATTAAAAACGCTCCGACATATTTCGGTCCTAGGACCGTCATCAGGGAGCTCTATTGTCCTTGCTAAAGTCACACTATAAAAAGTCACATTAATTTCGCTGTACCAGTTGGGTATTGTGGCAGCATGCCGTGTTGTGTTGTGTTATGTTGCGAAGAGTGCCCTGTTACGGATGCGCATTCTGTGCTTCGTTGCAACATTACACAACACGGCATGCTGCCACAATACCCAACTGGTACAGCAAAATTAATGTGACTTTTTATAGTGTGACTTTAGCAAGGACAATATAGCTCCCTGATGATGGTCCTAGGACCAAAACATGTCAGAGCATTTTTAATGTTTTAATGTGTAAATTTTATACATTTTATATATGTGCAGTGGTTAGTATAATAATTGAGTAACTCGACAACATGCACGCTGTAACAACGAAAATACATTAGAGAATTATTTGTAGTTTTTCAGGAAGTCACAGGTTCAATTCCCAGTGTAGAAGCTTGATGATCTGACTGAAGATTGTTACAGTGTTTTGTTTAATCTGGCCAGTAATATTCTAGATAGAACTTCCACAGTTGATGATTTATAATCATCTTGTTTGGCACTGTAACCTATATCATTAAATGAACCAGGATGAAGAAGGATATGGCATTAGACCTAACTAATAACCATGTTCTTATGTACATAAATTAATGAAATAGAAGAAGAATACAAAGTGCTGACTTGTGTTACTACTTGTTGCTGTAAGTTATGAGGACAGACTGGATGAGAAGGTGACCATGAAAGAGTTGGATATGGGTTTTGAAGGGAGTAGCTGTAACCTGTTCAAATAAACAGTGAGATTCTTGGGATATATGTTAAGACTGAAATTTTTTATGATGTTGAGTGTTTGGGTTGTGGTCATTCGGTTGTGACACCGTGTGGTCTGCAGGTTGATACTGGCAGTTGAGAGGAACATGCTGTACCATTCTTGTAATGCCTTTGTGGCTCAGAAGATGTACTAGAAAGTGTCACAACCCAAAAGACCAAGGTCTAGACATCAGTATGTTTGGTAACACAATTGAAATTTTAACCAGGTACTTCCTGAATACGGGGGTATGCGGTGGCGCAGTTGGTTGAGGCACTGCGCTACAAGTCAGAAGGTCGTGGGTTCAGTTCACGCGGTGGCGCAGTTGGTTAAGGCACTGCGCTACAAGTCAGAAGGTCGCGGGTTCAGTTCCCGATTACGTCGTCGTAATTTTTCATTGACATAATCCTTCAGGTCGCACTATGGCCCTGGGGTTGACACAGGCTCTAACAGAAATGAGTACCAGGAATATTTCCTGGGGGGTAGAGGCAGCTGGTGCATAGGGCTGACAACCTTACCACCTTCATGTGCCGAATGTCTGGAAATCTGGGAGCCTCAACCTCCTGGAACCCTCTGGGCCTGTCCAGGCCTGTAATGGGATTGCTTTTTACTTCCTGAATATAATTGATGTGCCTGATAACGGCCTAAGGCTCGAAATGGAATTCTGAGAGGTCTTGTAGTGTCGGATTCTGAGAAAATTGGACTCGTGGAAACCAAATTTGTTAAAATCCCTTTGATCGGCTGGAATAAATCTTAGTGTATGTAACTGAAAATCCCTCTCAATTTCCTTACACAAAAATTATGAACATTGTACATGTATTATGTATTTTAAAGCAGTTTTGTATAAAAGATAAAGTAAAATATTTTGTGTATGGGGTTTGTTATTTTTGCTTGTAATTTGGTGTAAAGCTGGAGGTCATCTGCTGTGTGGTCAGTAGAAGTCAGGAGTATGCATTTGTTCACAAATCACAGTTTCAGACACTTTGTGCTTTGGACATTTAAAGAACTTGCTTCCTTAGTTACGAAGCATTATTTCTTCACCCTCGTCTATAGTGGTGGCTCGGCAGCACGTATGCTGTGCTCGCAGAATATCCCAGTGATATGTCTGGTATAAATAATTCCTGTTTAACTGTCATGTAGAAAAGGGGAATATTAAGTTACCCATATTTATATTAACAGGTAAAAGAAAATACCTTCTTTCAGATCATTTATTTAACTGAGTACATGAATTTGTTGTGTAAATGATGTATGTGGTGTGATTTGTTTATAGCAGTGGTGAGCAATCTGTGCTGCACAGAGACCAATTTAAATATTTTGACGTTTTGTTGACCGTGCATCTCAGTATATTTATCTTAGTATTTAACCAACTTGATGCACAAAATTTGTTTCACAATAAGTATTATTTCATGCCTCTACATGTTTCAAGCACATGTGCTCGAAACATGTAGAGGCATGAAATAATACTTATTGTGAAACAAATTTTGTGCATGAAGTTGGTAAATACTGGGATAAACAATTTAAATATGTAGAATCATGCCCAGTCCACACACCTAGTAATAAGCAATAGTTTAATGAAGTTCACCTTGTTTTTAGATGTGGTGCATTTTAGAGGAACCTTCTGCCTTCATCTTCATATTAGAAGAATTAAAGATGGTGGCAGTAGGTGTCTGCATAATGTTGGTCAATATCTGCCTGAGTATGTGGTGTCATATCTCACATGAGAGTTACTGTCCCTGTCACAGCTGTGAGGACTTCACACCTCATATTTTCATTCAACAAAAATACATAATATTAATACCAGGGAACAAATGTAATCAGGCATGCTACAACGACTTGCATTTTCAGTCCCATGGGTCCAGGGATATCAGTTTAACTTGCTGCTTTGTTACCAGTTTTTCATTATATAAGCATTTGCAAATATCTATATATATATATATTTTTTTTTAAGTTTCTTATCCATGAAATAAGCCTGTGGACCATATTAAGGAGCTGGGATATGTAACTCATTCAGTATAGTGACTAGCCTACAGAGGAGTTGCAGTTGAATTCCCAACAGAGGCATGAGGTTCTTCTCTTCTCTGGAGCATTCATACCACCTCATTGCCCCACCCAGCCTCGATGTTCATTGGGTATCAGGGACTCCTTCCTTGGGGGTAAAGAGGCCAGGGCATGAAGCAGGCCAGTCATCTGTGTTTAATGCCAAGGTTAAGAATGTGTGGAGGTATAACTCTGTTCCTCTGGGTGCCTTTATGGCGTTCACAGCGATAACTGCACGTGCCCTTTTCATATGGATAGGTTTGGCAGTCCATAGGTTTATCACCAGTGCTTTAGATGGTCAAATTAATTCTGTGCCATTATTGTAGGTCATGAGCCTATTTTGAGCGTTGGTTATCGTGTCATTGCTCCAGTTACAATGTGCCACTTAGTTTTAATTTCAGTGACTGTGCCAACATACAGGATTGCTGTGAAGGTGTAACAAAATGCTCAGTCTTTGTTCGTCTTCAGGTTGATTTGAATCTTGGCTTCCTGTAATTATACAGACCGTCTTCATTCAGATTGTGGGCCAGGTAGCTCAGGCAGTATAGTAACTAGCTATGAGCTGGACGGTCCAGGGATCGAATCCCGGCGGGGATGAGATTTTCTGCACATGTCCAGACCAGCCCTGGGGCCCACCCCGCCTCCTGTACAATGAGTACCGGTCTTTCCCAGGGGTGAAGAGTGGCTGGGGCGTGACAATGACCCCTCACCCCCTTCTAGTGACGTGGTCAAGAAAGAGTAGAGCTATACCTCTACTCCCCCTATGGGCCGTACAGCCTGTACAGAGCCTCAGTGCCTGTACAGTACAGCTATACCTCTGCTCCCCCTATTGGCCGTACGGCCTGTACAGAGCCTCAGTGCCTGTACAGTACAGCTATACCTCTACTCCCCCTATTGGCTGTACGGCCTGTACAGTATAGCTATACCTCTACTCCCCCTATTGGCCGTAAGGCCTGTACAGAGCTTCAGTGCCTGTACAGTATAGCTATACCTCTACTCCCCTATTGGCCGTACGGTCTGTACAGAGCTTCAGTGCTTGTACAGTATAGCTATACCTCTACTCCCCCTATGGGCCATAATATGGCCTGTTCAGAGCCTCAATGCCTGTACAAGGGCGCACTTTACCTTTATTCAGATTAAATTTTCAATTTTCATTCCCACAATCATGTCTTATTATTATGTTACGAAATATTCACTTTTTAATTTCGTCAGTACTCATTGTAGTTTTGGCGACCAGTCTGTGGTACTGACAGGGAATGCAACTGTATCCCAGATGAAGGTATTTCAGAAGGTGGTTTTGTAAAGTCGTTCTGTATTAAGCACAACCGAGCAACCAGGGTTCAGTTCCTGCTAGGAGCAAGATATTTTTCTCTTTCCATATTGTCCACACAGGCTTTGGGGCCCACTCAGCCTCCTTTCAGATGGGTACCAGATTATCTTTCCTGAAGGGTATAGTGGCAGCAGGTGTGACATAGACCATTCACTTCCAGGTTGTACTGAAGTTACAGTTGTAAGGAGCAGTGCATGCCATCCCCTTCGCCTTCGTGTTGTGACAATTAATTAACCTTAACTTCTTCTGTGTACAGTGTGTTCCCATCGATCTTTACATAATGTCCTACAGTTATACAGGGTTATTCGAAATGATTGTCGGGGTTTTAACAACCTGTCATACACAATACACTTGAGATAGCAGAATATGTATTTTTTTATTTAATAGAACAACACTCCCAAGTTTTTGTTACATACCTTACAGGTGCTCTATATGTGCACCCTTTGTGATTCTACGAACATCAACACGATAATTGAGTTCATTCCAAACTGTTTGTAGCATGTCAGCAGTGATGGTTTCATTGACAGTTCTGATTCGTACCGTCAGTTCCGGGATACTTGCAGGAAGAGGCGGAATATAAACCTGATCCTTGACATAACCCCATAGAAAGAAATCACATGGGTTTGCATCTGGAGAACGAGGTGGCAAAGTTGTTAAAACCCAGACAATCATTTCGAATAACCCTGTATTATTGCTGTGCATAAAGCTCTCGTTCCCACTTATTTTGCATCATGATTTATTGTAGCTGCTGCTTATAATTCATCAGATTCTTTACTTCAGTGTACTCCTGTTCTGTTTTTTTTTAATGCAAACGTATTCATGTATGTATCCTGTTTTGTAGTGAAGAGGTATTTATGTCCACTGCTGTTTCATGCGTATGGAGATCATGGAGTGCTGTGGCAGCAGCAATGTATGTTTGTAAGATTTCTGTAATAAATATTACCCAAACTAAAGAATGTGTGATATTAGTAGTACTCGATGCAAGTTTCCAAAATACCCATTTAACTTACTCCACTGTTCTCATTTCTTTTGTTTTTATGCCAGTCATAAATGATTTCTAAATTCCATATGTAAGTTCATCAAAATGACATGACATATGGGTGGGCTAAGATAGTAACCTTTAATTTATCTAATTTTTTCAATCGTTTCATATAATTTTTGCATGTATCTGCCACTTCTCTGACCTCAGTTTTACGAACTGTATCCTCTAGCAAGTTACTGTTTGTAATTCCATATAACAATTTCGTCATCTCTGTATTTCTTCATGTGCATTCTCACTGTAGGTTTTGTGGTATAACTGCAGTGTCTGATGTCATACATTGATGTATTGCTCAGTCATATATAATGTGTTCTGCAGGTGTATTTTGCAGAGTATAGTTGGAAGATTCAAACCAGAAAGTATTATTCTTCCATCTGTTTACTCACATACTTGTTATGCATTTAGCTAAGAATTTGCTTATAATACAGGGTGAATCTCTCACTAGAGGCCCCAGACTATTGTCTATGTATACAGTCGAACAGTGCGCATTTCTCATTCGTAAATACTGGCAAACATGTTCATTTAAAGCATGCCAGACGGCATTTCGAACGGAATTTGGTGAAAGACGTGCACCATCGAAGTGTTGCATCCAGAAATTGGTTAAAAAGTTAGAGACAAGGGGAAGCCGATCTAACACCTGCCGACTTCTTTCTTTGGGGCCTATTGAAGGGCAAAGTGTACAAAAATACACCCCGCACAATCGAACAACTCAAAGATGCTATACGCCAAGAGATTCAAGCCATCAGCTTTGACATTATGGAAAAAGTATTCCAGAATTTGGAGAAACGCATTCAAGTGTGCTTGGATGTGAAGGGAGACCAGTTTCAGCATCGATTATGAGCATGTCCTGTTTTGCATTGTTCCTGGTATGTGTATATAAATTTTCAAGTCATTATCTCAATAACATAATTTTTTATAGACAATAGTTTGGGGCCTCTAGCGAGAGACTCTCCCTGTAGTTGTTTATGTTTTGCATATATATTGAATGTATCTTGAGATTTATGTTTGTGATATCCGTGTACTCAGGGATGTAGCTAGCGTGGGCAAGTGGTGCGGCCGCAAAACGAATATTTTAGTTGATAAGAATTGCATTTTTGTGTGCTCAACATATTTTAAAATATTGAACCAAATAAAGGTAAATCTAGCCATTTTTTTCAGTTCATAATTTCGGCTAGGGATAGCCATAGTGTATGCTTGCCCAGGGCACTAAAAACCTAGCTACAGCACTGTGTGTCATAGTGGTGTAATTGTAAGGTATGGGTTTCTAAGAGCATTCAGTGTTAAGATGATAGGCTAGTGGGCTGTGATGCTGTTGTTTGGTACGTGGGAACCATTGTTTTGGGGGATCATGTCATCTCTTCCCTAACATCATACCACATTTTTCGTTGTGAATTATTCCTGTATACTGAAGGTGGAGGTAGCAGCTTCCTTCAGAATGTTGATATGCATCTGTCAAATTACATGGTGTTACAACCTAGAAAGGGGACCGCGGTAGCACAGTGGTTAAGGTGCTGTACTACAAATCAGAAGGTCACTGGTTCAATTCCAGATGGTGTCATTGGAATTTTTCATTGGCATAATCCTTCCAATCGCATTGTGGCCCTGGGATCAACTCAGCCTCTAACAGAAGTGAGTACCAGGAGTATTTCCTGGGGGTAAAAACGGCCGGTGAATAAGGCTGACAACCTTACCAACATTCTGGGCCATTGTCAAGTAATCTGGGAACCTTAACTTCCTGGATTCCTCTGAGCACCTAGGGCCTGTCGTGGGACTGTTTTTTTTTTTTTTACAGCCTAGAAAACTGTAATCATGAGTGGTATAAATCAGGGATGCAGAAATTACCCAGAATCAAGGGAGCCACCTCCAGTTTCTTGGCACCAGAATAGTGATGGGACTCAATTTCCATATGGAGGATCAAAAAGTATTAGGTGTCCCTCTACAGAATTAGTTGGCACAGCGACCTTGCATCTGGGATTTTTGCAACCCTGGTGTGTTTTTATTGATCTGGTGTTACTGAATAATCATTAGTTTATTTCTACAGAAAAGTAGTGTTTTCAATAATTGTGTGGCCAATTGATATTGCTGTTAATGGCAACAGAACTGTTTCATAGTAGAATAGAGGTACTACACAACTGTTCACCCATGCCCTTCATGAAAAGCAGTGTTAAACTTTCTGTCACAAAACTGATTTCCTTAAGCATAACACAGGAAAATTAACAGCTTATGTCATTTGAAATGTGTTCTACATGATAACCCTTCGTAACTTTGTTGTCCCAATGTGCTCAGTCTGGTAGGTGATCCTGTTTCGGAAGACGAGTGTGGTTCACTGAATCACATATAGTTTTAATTATTTCTTTTTTACTTGTTGTTTTATTTACTCAATTTATTCTTGATGTAAAATAATGGAGTGCTATATCCAGTAAAACAACTAGATCATTTCTATGAAACTGACACAGTCACTTCTCTGTACTCCTACTTACACCACACTCGTACATGACTGAATTCGCACTGCACTGCTAGCGTCTGTTATCAGCTCGTAACGTTTTCTCATTTAAATCTCTCCCCTCCTACCCGTCACCAGCGGTTCTGAATACACGTTGACAGATTAACTTAATTATTTTCTTTTCACTTATGTTTTATTTACTCAGTTTGTTCTTGATATAAAATAATGTAGCGCTATATCCAGTAAAACAACTAGATCATTTCTAGGAAACTGACAATCACTTCTCTGTACTCCTACTTACACCACACTCGTACGCGACTGAATTCATGCTGGATTGCTAGCATCTGTTGTCCACTGCTAATGTTTTCTCATTTAAATCTCTCCCCTCCTACCTGTCACCAACGGTCCTGAATATACATTGACATATTAACTCACAACACATGCCATGAACCATCTGTAACTGACACCAGCAATTCTGAGAAACAAGTATACTAAAAATGATCAGCTACAGTGTGGAAGTTATAACATGTACCAAACGAGAGAAACAATGGGGAAAATTCTTGTCATTTAGCAAGATCAACGCTGCTAATTTAAATAGAATACTTGGTGGGTCATAAGTTACTGTATGACCACATACATATAGATCAAGTGCAGCGGTGTGAGCTCTGTTCTTGTCCCTAACACGGCAGGATTTGTATCTAGGTCCTTTTGAGACATTTTGTGCAGCATTTGTGTTATGGGTGTGAAGATGACTCCCAAAACAGCGTGGGTCAACTGGCCCTTAAAAAAAATGTGACCTGATCCCGTGGTTTGTAGTGTGACTGCCCATAATGTAATGTGTGGTGGTGTACATGCTTGCTGCTTGAGAAGTGTGGGTTGTCCTTTGCCCAGAATATGACCTTACATTTATGGCCACTATGATCTATTTGACACTCATCTACGAAGAGGACATTTCCTGGCAGTAGAGCAGTAGGAAATTACAATGTTCTGTCAATTATCCACGCTCATATTTTCTGGTTTGCATATTATCCATGCATGACTATGGATGAAAGTGAGAAATGAATTTTGTTTCAAATTTTTATTAGGTAATCCCAAAGGTAAACAAAAATCACAGACTGTTTGTGTAAATAATAAGTATAAGCTATGTATATATTATGTGTAGAATTAATAAATTACAGTTTTATTTTTTGTTTGTGGCTCAGTAAACTACATGTTTTGGATGGTCCCTGTTTGTCAATTATCCTTGCAAACCCTTCCGCACCATTTCCCTGGATAATTGAGAGTACACTGTATTGTATCAATAAAAGGGATACTTTACTGTATTTAGATCCATGTCACTAATTTAATTGATGGAAACCAGTAAGTCCTACATATGGCAGTTCATTATTGTTTCCTGTACAGGTTCCCCCATTCACTCTTATGTTGATTTGAGAGGCAGCCATTTGCTGCTGTCCGTAAGGGTGCCATGTGTTCCCTCTACTGACCGACCGACAGCTTGTAATAGGTTTATACTGAAAATATTCTTCTATGGAGTAAAAAGAATGTGTATGTAGGAATCAATTTAAGTACATTTCAAATTTCCTGACATTATTGGATAAGTCTTTAATGTATGGAGGAAGATTGTTAAAAATCTTAATGCCCATGTAATGTAGTCCCTTTTGGTATACAGTTAAATTAGTTATGGGCTGGTAAAAATTATTATTTTGTCGTGTACCTTTAGAGTGATTCTCCGAGTTCAAAGTAAACGGGTTTTTGTTGTTGACTACAAAAAGTATGAGTAAGAGGATATATTGAGATGCAAAGGGTAAGATTTCCAACCTTTTAAATAGATTCGTACATGAAACCCTATTAGTATGACCCATCATAATTCTGACTATTCTTTTTTGCATTCTAAATATTTTCATAGCATGGGGTGAGCTGCATTGAGGGACATAAGTGGTTTAATATTCCTCATCATATAGCAAGCTGAACTTAGTTTTGGAATAATATATTCAATGTGGCAACACCGGTTTATTGAATCGTGTATATATATGCCCAGAAATTTAGTTTGAGGTAGAGTTGTTATTAGGTTGTTATTACAAACAGTGTTTATATCAAGTATGGGCTTGTTTTTGGTCTTAAATTGAATATAATGGGTTTTGTCAGTGTTTATAGAAAGTAGATTTACTTTAAACCATTTATTTACACAGTGAAAAGCTGTGACCATATTGGTTTGAAAATCAAATTTGGACTTTTTACTATTATGCTTGTATCATCAGCGAACAATATAGGTACAGTCCTATCATTTACAGTTTTGGGCAAGTCATTGATATATATAAGGAACAGCAGTGGACCTAAGACCGAACCCTGAGGGACAACGTCAGTTATTTTTCCCCATGCAGAAGAACTTGTTTGATTGAGTCCTACATCAGAGATTTGAACTCTCATATATCTGTTATTAAGGTATGATTCAAACCATGTGTTTGCTTTGCCGTTAACACCATAAAATTGCAGTTTTTACAGCAGAATACTATGATTTAAGCAGTCAAAAGCCTTCTCGAGATCAAAGAAAATACCACCAACTATTAATTTAGTATTTAAGGCATTTAGGGTTTCATTAATTAGCTTATACATAGATTTATTTGTTTTAGAATCAGCTCTAAACCCAAACTGTTCTTCTGCCAGAATACCGTATTTATTCAAATGTTCTTGAAGTTGATTATACGTGACTTTTTCGAGTATTTTTGAGAAGGAACTTAAAATAAATATAGGTCTATAATTTGAGATTTTAGATTTATCACCTTTCTTGAACAAAGGTTTAACTATTGCATATTTCAGGCAGTCTGGAAATATTACTGAAGATAGGGATTTGTTATATATATGAGCTAAAGGTGAGCTAATGAAGGGAGAACATATTTTCACTAGTTTGGTAGATATTCCATCATATCCAGAGGAATTTTTAGGTTTAAGAGATTTAATTATGTTTTCTATTTCCCCAGTTGAAGTAGATTTTAAATTAATATTTGGGAAAGGATTCTTGAAAGACTGCATTAAGTAGTGAAGAGAAGTGATGTTTTGTGGGTTATGGGAACTTGGCTTATTTTGTTTAGAGTTAATACTTTTAGCTATGTTTAAAAAGTATTTATTGAAAGCATTTGCCATCTCTTGGCAATCACTGATTGTGTTCCCGTCAAGATATAAATTGTCAATTCTCTCAGTATTATCATTTTTATTGGTTTCTAAGTTTACTATGTCCCAAATGGTTTTGTTCTTGTTGAAGGATTTTTTTAATTTTATCTGCATAGTTTAGTTTTTTTGCTTCCTTAATGACAGCAGATAATATTTTGCAGTATTTTTTATAGTAATTTATAAGATCTGAGTTATTACTTTTCCTGCTTGCAATAAAAAGCTCTCTTTTATGTTTACAAGACGTTGAAATTCCTAAAGTAATCCAATTTTTGCTTTTTTTTTTATTAACATGAATTCTCTTTATAGGAAAACTGAAATATAAGATTTTCAAGTAGGAGTCCAAAAAAGAGTTAAAAGTTAATTACACTTGTTAAGTTATAAGTTTTTAGTAGAGCCTCTAGTTGAGCTTTCCTGTCACTGTCAACTAAGTAATCTATATTTATGTTACCACAGATAATGTATTCAGTGGTAACAGTATACAATTTCTGAGGACTGTGTCTAATTTTGAAATCAGTACATCAAAATTACCCGATGGGGCTCTGTATATTGCAATTATGCATGCGCTTTTTGCATTGAAGTAAATCTTGATGGCACATACTTCAAAGTCTTTATCCTTACAATGTTTGTCCATGTCAATTTCTTGCACAAATATGCACAGTCCTCCTTTTTCATATAGAGTTCTACAGTAACTAACTCCTAATTTATAATTGTCAATAAATGTCTGCTGTAATTCTAAGTGATTCATATGAT
>Ga0123352_10005999_pt1 | contig 18478 bp, 10 predicted proteins | sample TergutLab28metaG_FD_89700 | JGI IMG/M metagenome (GOLD analysis project Ga0123352, IMG submission 89700) | Labiotermes labralis P1 segment gut microbial communities from Petit-Saut dam, French Guiana - Lab288 P1 | ecosystem: Host-associated > Arthropoda: Insects > Digestive system > Gut ... | reverse complement strand
GAAAATATTTTTTGTTTTTTTTTTCATGTGTGATACTTTTTATATTTTTTGTTAGAACCTGTATGTTTTTGTGTATATATATATATATATATATATATATATATATATATATATATATATATATATACATTTGTGTACTCACCTTGCATTTATCGAAGAATTGTACATACATGTATTCCTGCTCTGTTATCCTTGTTATATCTGTCTCCAAACCAGATATTTCGGCCTGCAATTCTCTGCACTACTCATTAACTCCTTCTGACTGCTTTAGTAGCAAAACCAAAAGCAGCAGATGCAGCATGAAAGTAACGCGAAACATTGGTGTTGCTCTGTGAACAGACAGGCGGTTAGTTGGACGTGCGACGCCGTGCAGTCTGTTATATAATTACTGACATTTGAAAGATACTTTTGCAGCAAGTTTCATGTGAGTGCAGAGTTCAGAGCTGGTATATTGTACCTGTACATTGGTTGTAGGCTGTCCGGTGTCATATTATTAAAATATGCAATATCAGAATTGTCTCAAACAAAAACAGATCAATGCGTATAGACAGAAGCAGAAATGTAAAAGTACTAAAAGAATTTTTTACATGCACTGTCCGTTTTATATTGTTTGAAGCAATATATGTGTATCCCTTATTTCCTACGAAACAATCAAACGAAGAAACAACAAAATAATTCACTCATTCACACATTCGATCAATGAATCAATCATCGACCAAAAACACCATCAATGCCACGCAATAGGTCAAGTGATCATTGCCATGCTCTTCTTCTTGTAGCTCCATGTTGAGTCTCCGAAGTGTCCACTGGAAATCCCAGTTAACAACGCAACACCGGCACGGTGTACCCCTGTTAGCTGTTCCGTTTCTGCCTGCCACGATAAGTCGATAAGCGGAGAAATATAAGATTTAGGGGCCGCAGCTGTACTCAGATATTTCCGCATTTCCCTTCTAAGAATGTAAATAGTTATTTCTGTGCTGCATAATCTTTATTCAATTGCAACAGCTAGTGAAGGGCAAAAATTATTTCCCGGTTGAGACTGAACACAGTGCACAGTAAACTGTTCACAGTGCACAGTATACTGAACACAGCGCACAGTACACTGAACACAGTGCACAGTTCACTGAATACAGTACACTGTTCACAGTAAACAATACACTGTTCACAGTGCACAGTACACTGAACACAGTGCGCAGTACACTGTTCACAGTGCACAGTAGATTGTTCACAGTGCACAATAAACTCTTCACAGTGCACAGAACACTGTTCACAGTGCACAGTACACTGAACACAGCGCACAAGACACTGAACACAGTGCACATTACGCTGAACACAGTGCACATTACACTGACAACAGTGCACAGAACACTGTTCACATTGCACAGTACACTGAACACAGCGCACAGTACACTGAACACAGTGCACAGTACACTGTTCACAGTGCACTTTACACTGCTCACAATGCACAGTATACTATGAACAGGGCACAGTACACTGAACACATTGCACAGTACACTGTTCATAGTGAACAGTACACTGAACACAGTTCACAGTACACTGAGCACAGCGCACAGTACACTGTTCACAGTGCACGGTACACTGAACACAGTACACAGTACACTGTTCACAGTGCGCAGTACACTGAGCACAGCGCCCAGTACATTTTTCACAACAAATTGCGTCTACTGTGTATCTTCACTCACGTAATTCTATCGCACACGCCTTCATTGCATAGATTAAGTAATTCCGCTTCGACTAGTCTTATGGAAAATACGGACAGAAATTAGGAGATTTAAAAATCGAAGGTGAAATACACATACCTGGTACACATTACGGGTAAAATTTCGCGTTCTCTAAACCAATCAGATTCAAACGGAAAATAGCACAGTGATGCTTTTAATATGTGCAGTTTCTTACACACACTGGATGTGTACTGTGCTGGTTAGATAAATGACAGTGCTGTTTTGCTACAAGGAGGGCCATCGGGGTCATCATAAGGTATTCCAATGAACCGAAAAGAAATATGGCAGACGTAAGCCATCAGAATGAATAAGATAAGCAGCCTAACGAATTGCGAAAGCCTGATGGCTTATATAACCACATATTACTCCTTCTGCAGTGCATATTGCCACCAACAAGCATTTATTACCGTTTGTTAAGTACCTATGAACTTCTCACGACACCCTCAATTGCTATTTGCTGTCCCACTGCCAGTTCGAATACCCTGTATATTTCGGTACATCATCAGTACCAGAGCGATGTCTTCACATTTACCAGCACTTGCACTGCGATTACAGTGCCACAGTTGTGACACTCTGTGTGCTGGAACTGGTAGAGTTAGCAGACATGTTCAGATTTATTGTAGTGTATTATGTTAAAGATATGAACTGGATTAAAATGGCTGAGATTTCAATCTAATTATTTTGTGAAGGTTGAAAATTATTACTACCATAAACAGAAGCAAACTACTCAGTAGCTGTGACAGGCTTCCTGCTGTACGGCAGTTGTTACCAGCAGTTATGTACATTCAGTTAGCATTTGAATGGAGCAGACCCTCTGCAGAAACTCACATCGACTTGTTCATTCCAGTATTTTCACACATGTTATGGAAAATGAAGTTTCTTTATAATGCTTTTAGCAGACCGCCGACGTTTCTGTATATAGAACAAGTGAAGGAACCAATCCAGCACACGCTCTGCATCCTGAAGCCCCAATTCATTATTACCTCACCATATGAGCTGGTCTGACATTTATTCCACAATAAATGGGATTTGTTCTTAGGAATATTCATTCTCCATAATGTTAATCTGAAATGCAGATAGCTGTTCCTTCCAAAATAGCCCTCTCGTTCAGCATAACTATATGTATAAACATTCCATAAGACAGTGATATTCGTATTCAAAAAAGTTATAACAATAAATCAGAATTTAGTTTAAGCACTTTTATCTCTCCCACCTGTGCTACAACAGTAACTTACAGCATGTTCATTACATTCGACACTTTAAAAAAACTACATATACAAATAAAACATCCACCAACCCAGCAGCTCCACATGTACATAAATTATATTTCTCTGACATTCTAGCCTAATTCTCCGACACAGAAGTGTGAAACAGTTTCACATCTCTCGAATTTTCGAGGTCTCGCAGGAAGCGTTTATAGCATCCTGAATCATATTGTTTGCAGTCAACCTCTCCTAGAGGAAAGAATCGATATCTTACATATTTTCGTTGTATACGTTTATTTGGCCTGATTATTTATTTTCCTGTTAAAGTTTTCAAACATACATACACATGATATGCGGGAAAAAATTATATTTTTCCTTATCAGCAAACGGCCTGTCAAGTGATATCCCCGAAATCAGTAACAGCTCGTACCGTAAAAAAAACACTACCACATTGCAACACGCGATGACGATATCAAATAACAGACCACTGCCACACTGGTACAAGCACTGACATTTTTCACATAACAGAGCACTACTACATTGGTACAGGCAATGACAGTATCACACAACATAGCACAGACATATTGATATAGGAACTGACAGTATCACACAAGAGAGAAGAGCGACATTGGTAAAGGATCTGACAGCATCACACAACAGAGCACAGCCACATTGGTACAGGCACTCACGGTATCACACAACAAAGCAGTGCCACATTAGTACAGGCACTGACAGTATCACACAACAGAGCGTTGCCACACTGGTACAAGCACTGACAGTATCATACAACAGAGCACTGCCACATTGCTGCAGGCACTCACGGTATCACACAAAAGAGCATCGCCCCGTTGTTACAGCAACTGAAACACACAACAGACAACAGCCATATTGGTACAGGCACAGACAGTGTCACACAACTGAACACTGTCATATTGGTACACGCATACACAGTATCACGCAACAGAGCACTGCAACATTCTTACAGGCCCTCACAGTATCACAAAACAGAACAGTGCTACATTGCAGCAGAAATTCACGGCATCACAGAACAGAGCACTGCCACATTGTTTCAGGTACTGAATCACAAAACAGAGTCCTGTCATATTCGTGCACGCACTGAGATTATCACACAAAAGAGCACTCTGTATTGGTACATGCACTGACAGTATCACACAACGGAAACCTGCCACACTGGTAAAAACACCATATTATCACACAACAGGTTACTGCCATATTGGTACAGACACCCACAGTATCACACAATAATGTCGTCCTATTCTTAGCAGCTACACCAATTTTCTGCCCTGAAAGTTTGAAGGCAGTAAATCAAGGATTTGTCCACCTGTGTTTATTCTCCATACCCTCAAGCACACTCACTCTCCTGATCAAAGTTTTACGTTGGCTGCCTCTGGCATCCACTGTCGCGGTTTCATTTCCTCTGTACGAATTCTGATTCCACCATAAGCTTTCATGGTGTGAATGGGGACGATTTTATATTCACCCTACAAACAACACACTGTACATATTCGTGTGTCAGGATCTGTATGTGTTCAAAATTTCATATCCCAGATGATTATAAATAAGTACACACGTTATTCTGCCTAATGATTTTTCATATTCTCCTAGCCAATAGCAAAGAAAATATTGATTTTTATTTAATATCAATTGGTATAAATAATTCCTGTATTTTCATTGATGTTGCGAAAACTCAATTTCCTCTAACCGAAATTTGAACATTTAATGATTTTGTGATACATCAAAGGGCGAAATGATGTCCTCAGTTTCATGAACCTAAAGAAATTCTTTCAAAATATAAAGGAGTCTTGAACACATACTCAGAGGCATAAACTGGAGGTTTCTGAAATATTTCATGCAAAATAAGGAATAGGAAGAACAAGTTTAGGACTCCATCTAGTTATACAATACGCTGTCGAATCGAAATTATTTCAGTATGTCTAGTCCACCAGGTCCGCTTACCACAAGAACAGAGTTATCCTCGTGTCTGTGTCGTCTCTCCGACGGATACCAATCCATTTCAAAATTATTTCTATCTCACAACTCCATTCTCATGTACAGCTATGGAATTGGGAAATGTCGAGAATTGCAGGTCGCACTGAACATGCAAACTCATAAAGACGCTCCCTTGTTTAGCCTGTATTAATAACAAAGTAATGTGAACTTCGTGTTAGCGAAACAAGCAAAGGATAGTGTGACATTGTTTCCGAAGAACTAGAAATATTTCAATATTATGCATTTCAAAAAACTCTTGAGGAAACTATTCGATTCAATTCAATCAATCGTGATGTTTACAAAGTGCTTTAACACCTTTGTCACATTTTCTTACATTTCCTAACTTGGCGAATGGTATTTGTGTGACTAATTTAAGCTTGGAATAATAGGGTCAAATATAGTATTCAAAAGATTTTTCCTATACCAACTTTCATGAACAAAACTGTTGGTTAGCCGATTAAGAACTGCCAATTGACGGACTGCTTTCATTGGCCAACTTTGGTGTAGTTGAAATTCCCAAGCAGGGTCCTATAGAACTGATGTTCCGTGCTGTTCGTAATAGAATATTTGGAATTCAATTCAATTTTTACGTCAGTTACATTCTGTGACACCAGAACTGGACACCAAACAGGGAAAAAATCTACCGGTGTTAAGAATATACAGATTTCATTTTTCCTTTTGTATTAAACTCGGAAGCTTTCAGACAATTCTGTGGTTGTTGGAAAATACCAGACAATATGTCTGTCAGCGTCCAACAGTCAGCTGTACAGATGGATGCTTCGAACAAAGTAATGCAAGACGGAAATTGGTTAAAAATTTATTTGTTAGTATGTATGAACAGAGGATCTAGTTTCGCTTCATATATCTTCGGGTTGATTGGTTGACACGTTATCTATTGTGACCACACCTCCATAAAACACGCCACAAACAGCGGACCACAAACACACATCAATAAAAGCTTTACTGTTTCGATACACACAATGTAACACACTGAGTGACTGTGACGTATTGACTTAGGTAATCTGGGTGTTTTCTGATATTCCATGCTTGGATCAAACATTCTGAGGACGTGCGAGACCTTAGTAAGTTGTTAGGGCACTGTCATGACATGAAGGTTCCAACAGCACCAGAAGCAATCAAACAATGTATCACACACCAAAATATATGTAATATATCTAAAACAAAATGATATATAAATGCTGCATAACAGCCACATTCTACTGCAAGAATAAAATGCGTCTTCAGGACAAACAGCAGCTGATTACCGCCGTCCGGACATTTAATCGTCTTCCATTAAATGAATAATACGATATAAGTGCACATTAATAGCACAGATCAGAGTCTGCAGAATAGTCAGCATTCCAGCTGGGAAACCGGAAGTGGCGTCACGATCGCATGATGTAAACAAACGTGTGGGCGAGGTCGCTTACATGTGGACCGGAGGTGACGTCACATGTAAACTAAAATGGCGGACGACTTTGTCTCCGTCTATCACGCGATATAACAAATGACGTATGACGTAACATAGAAAGAATATTGCGGATGAACTGTTTATTCCAGACAGTGTGGCGTCTTAACCTAACTTTAACCTCTGATTAGTAAACAAATGACGTAGTATGCAAACAATTATGGCGGACGAACATGTCTCTAGCGGTCACTTGAAATAAAGAAATGACGTCACATGTAAAGAAATATGGCAATGGCCTAATTATGCCAGACAGTTTGGCGCCTTAACCTAACTATAAATTTTGATATATAAAAATAAGGCTACGTTCATGTGATGTAAATAAATAACGCAGTATGTAAAAGAATATGGCAAATTAACTTAATATAACAGACAGTATGGCGCCTTAACTTAACTTTAAATTTTGATATGTAAACAAATATGGCGGTTGTCACGTAATGTAAACAAATGACCTAGTATGAAAAGAAATGTGGCGGATGAACTAATTATGCCAGACAGTGTGGTGCCGTCTTGGATCAGTTTGGCCCCTTAAAATAACTTTGCTATTGATATACAAACAAACCTTGTGAAGGTCGCATAATGTAAACCAATGACGTAATGTGTAAAACATTATAGCGGCTAACCCTTCCCCAGACGACCACGTGATGTAGACAAATTTAGTATTGTTTTGAATTTCACCATTTTGAATTTGCTACCAGTGCGTTATTTAAAAATGTTTTAACCAACCCTTAATTTTGAGTTGAAGCTTTCCGTCCTTTTACAATATAGCTATTGGCGTGGTATTTTTAAATTTTAAAATTTTGTTAGTATTTTTTAATTAAAACCTGCCACCATTTTACAATATGTCTGGCGACGCGCTAGTTTTAAATTTGAGCTAACCTAACTTCAACATATGTTATAATATACAGGCCAGACTGCTTGGCACCTACCGCCATTTTAATTGGGTTGATGTGAAGAAACATGGTGAGTGATGTTAATGACTTTGACTTAATTATTTTGAATGAGCCCTTGCAACAATTTTGAATATTGATACAGGCGAAGCATTTTTAATTAAAACTCAATTTTAAATATTATTATTTCTGAATTCCAGCCATTTTACAATGTGGCTACGAGGGTTGTATTTTTAAAAATTGTGCTAACATAACTTTAAATTTGAATTGCCCTTTGCTGCAATTTTACAATACGGCTGCCAACGCACAGTTTAAATTTGTGCAACCGTCAATTTAAATTTTAATTACTGTCATAGCTCTTTTGAATATGAATAATAGCGTGCTATTTTTAAATTTGTGATAACATAACTATAAGTTTGAATTACCGCCGTCCGCCGTTTTTAGTACGGCTAATAGCCCGCTCTTTCATTTTTTGCTAACCTTACTTAAAAGTCCGCTATTTTACGGTATGTATGACAGCGCGGCAATTCTAAATTTGTGCTAACCTTACTTCAAATATTTGAATTAGCGCTTTCTGCCATTTCACAATATGGCTACTAGCGCGTTATTTTTAAATATTGATATTTCGAATTCTGGAAATTTTGAAAAGGGCGGGCGAGGTTAATGATTTTGACTTAATTATTTTAAATGAGCGCCTGCCACCATTTTAATTATGGCGACCGACGTGATATTTTAAAATTGAAACCTAACTTTAAATTTGAATGATCTTTTTCCGCCATTTTACGATATGGCTACTTCCGCAGTATTTTTAAACTAAAACAAAAGTCTGCCATCTTACAATATGGCTGCCAGCGCGCTAACTTTAAAAATTAATTTTTTGAAAACAACCTTTAATTTATGAGACTTTGTAAATTTGAAAATGTAGGCTGAAGCGGCAAGATATTATGATCGAATTCTGCTGCTTTAACCATCACTTTTTAAAGGATCCTATCCCTGGTATGCCGTAATGAGGATAAATTTCAATTTGCAATTATATACAATGCAAGATAATCCGTTTTTATTTCCTTTTTACACTTACATTAATTAATTAATTAATTAATTAATTAGCAGTCGTTCCCGACAGAAGGTTGCTTGCGGTGTGATAAAAAAAGGGGTAAATTTTGAAATATATGTTTTGTTTTTACAATTGCAAAAAATTCTTTTTCTTAGGGATTCAGCTAAAAAGTAAATTCACCTATTTTGTTAAGACATTGTGATATTACGCACAATTTACAACGGCACTGAGGGTCCGAATACATGCAGCGGGACGTTTTACTACAGAACGGTATTTTATTGCCAAATAAGTGTTTTGGAACAAGTAGGGAACAGAAACCAATATACAATTAGCAGTTAGCTAAGCGCTTAGGCCTACCTAAATACAAAACAAACGTACACTTATGCTTTGACGTTAATACTTGGTTTGTCACAAGTTTGTTGATGCACAAAATACCGCGTACTTGAGAGGATAACCGTATTTTCTTCAAACATTAGTTCGGATGATAGTTTTGGATATAGTCTTATATTAAACTATATTTAACTGTTTCACTACCAAACGTTAGATTAAGCTAGTGCATTGTAAAAAATTTGAAATTGCGCTTATTTCTGGTGATACATTTTTCACTAAACAACAGAGGGAAATGAATATCCTTTACTCAATTTAAGATTTCAGCTACAAAATAAATGAACCACACAGCACTTTATACCTGATGGAGTGCCGGTAAGAACATGCACAATGACAAACAAAAAAAATACAGTGGAGTTAAGGACTACGCACACGGTTCGACAGCAGCTTAGCAACTGATAGAATTCCTTCCCGTAGATGTGTTACAAGTTGAAATTTGCAGACTCAGTCTCTTAATACCAGACCAGTTCCATTAGCGTTTAGATTTGTTTGTTTGTTTATCCCCGAGGCCAAATCCATTAGAATACCATTAGGTTAATAAAATCTCAAACAAATTAAATACCTCGAATCTTAGATTTCAAGATATTATGACAGGATACCGGTACTGTTGTTAACCCTACGCCCTGTTCGCATTTACCACATATTATATACGTCTGGTATATATTACTGACTGAACCTTAGGCCATAACGCGGCAAGAAGGATTTTATATAAATAAAAATTTCCTATTACACATCGGGAATTGAATTCTGACCTACTAGTATTAACTAACGACGCTACTACGTTTTATATTAAATGTGTTTTGATACTGTAGCTATTAGGTTTGTCATGTAACATATAGCTAAGGTGGACGGCAAATGTAATGTAAGGTGTTTATACAGCACGGCGGTAATGCGGAGAGTAAATGTGAAGTATAGGCTATCGATGTAGAAATTGAGATAATGCGTAGAACAGGTTGTGCATGCAGAATGACGATCATGTCAAAGTAGGAAGTCCATGCAGGACGAAGATGGTATTGAAGGTAAAACTAATGTAGGACGGTCATATAACAGGGTACTAATGTAAAGATTAATGACGAAGTATAGGTAATGCACGTAGAACGGAGATAATGAGGAGAGTATGCTGTGTATGTAGAATGGAGTTAAGGCGGACGGTATATGTACCTAGGGTGTTTATGCAGCATGGAGGTGATGCGGAGAGTAAATGTGAAGTACAGGCTATTAATGTAGACATGTAGATAATTCGTAGAGTAGGTTGTGCATGCAGAATGAAGAAAATTTTAAAAGTAGTTCGTCTATGCCGATCGGAGTTGGTATTGAAGTTAAATGTAATGTAGGATGTGCAGTCAACAAAGCTGTAATGCAAAGAGTAATGTTGAAGTACGGGTTGTGCATCTAGAATAGAGATAATCCTGGGAGTATTTCGTGTATGTAGAAGAAGATAATGTGCAAAGTAAGCAGTCCAACCAGAAGGAACGTAATGTTGAGGGTAAATGTAATGTAGGATGTTATGTAACAAGGAAGTAATGTAAAGGGAAATGATGAAGTAAAGTTTGTGAATGAGGAACGGAGAATAGGCTAACCGTGTAGAATGCTTTTAATGCGGAAGGTAAATGTGTTGTAGCAAGTTTATACGACAGAGCGGTAATGAGAAGAGTAAATATAGGAGCATACGCTATCCATGTTTAAACGGATGTGTGAGCATAGTAGGTTCTGTATGTAGAATGGAGATAATGTGGAAAGTAGGTCGTCCATGAAGAACGAAGGAAATGTTGATGGTAAATGTAACGTGGGAAGTCCATTCAGCAAAGCTGTAATGCAAACAGTAATGATGAAGTTTGGGTTGTGCAAGTAGAATAGAGATTATGTTGAAAGTAGGTTGTGTATGGTAATTAACTAGCTTGACACACAAACGAATAAAATGTGTAAATAGAACGTAGTTAAGGCGGAGGGTTAATGTAATTTAGGATGGCTTTGTAACAAGGGAGTAATGTAAAGAGTAATGACGATACATAGGTAATGCATGGAGAAGAAAGATAATGCGGAGAGTAGGCTGTACATGTAGATTAGAAATAATGAGGAGAGTAAATGTAAAGTATAGGCTATACGCACTGCCACATTGGTATAAGTACTCACAATATCTTACAACAAAACACAACCACATAGATACAGGAATTCACAATATCAAATAAAGGAGCATTGTTACAATGCTACAGGTAAAATCAGTAATACAAAATAGAGCACTGCAAATTTGTAAAACACTCACAGTATCACAAAAGAGAGCAGTGCCACAGCACTCACAGTAACACACAACAGGAGTAGTGCCAAATTGGTACACGGACTCACAGTATCACACAACAGAGCTCTGCCATATTGGTGCACGTACACAGAGTGACAAAATTCTGGGCACTGTCACTTTGGTACAGACACTGACATCTCAAAACAGAACACTGCCACATTCGTACAGGCATTCACAGTATCAAACAAAAGACCAGTCCAACAATGATACAGACAATCACAGTATCACAAAACACATCAAAGAAACATAGGTATATGTACTCAAATTATCACACTACAGACCAGTGCCACATTGGAAGGCGAACTCAGGGCATCACACAAAAGATCAATGCCACTTTTGTGCAGGTACTGACAGTGTTACACAAAAGAGAACTGACATAATGGTACACGAAACCACAGCATCACATAACACAGGACTGACACATTGGTACAGACACTGACAGTTTCAAAAAAATTGCCACATTTGTACCGGTATTCCGAGTATCACACAACAGAGTAATAGTACATTGGTACAGGCACTAACAGTGTCAAAAAACAGAGCACTGACACATTGGTACCGGGATTCACAGCATCACATAAGAGATGAATTCCACATTGGTACAGGCATTAACATTATCACACAACAGAGGAATCCCACTTTGTTAGAGGCCCTGACTATATCACACAACAGCGCACTGCCACATTGGTTCAGGCAATAAGATTATCACACAACAGAGCAGAGCAACTTTGGTTCAGGCACTCATAGCATCACAAAACATAGCACTGCCACGTTTGTATTAGCACTAACAGTACCACACAACAGAGCTCTGCCACATTGGTATAAGCATACACAGTATAAGAAACAGAACACTGCATAATTTGTACAGGCACCCACAGTATCACACAACTCAGCACTGCCACATCGGTAGAGTCACTAAGAGTATAAAAAAAACAAAGTCACATCTGTAGCGAAATTTCAATTATAACACAAGAGAGGAATTCCTGCTTGGTACAGGCACTCATATTAACACACAAGAGGGCACTGCCATGTTTGTAGGGGCATTCACAGTAGCACAACAAAGAGCAATACCACATTGCTACTGGCACTCCCAGTATCACACAACAGGGCACTGTCACATTTGTACTAGCATTCATAGTATCACGCAACAGGGCTGTGCCACAAACCTACAGGCCCTGACAGTGTCACATAACAGAGCAATGCCACTTTGTTACACGAAATTAGAATAACACAGAACATAGCACTGCCACATAGGTTCAGGCATCTCTACTGTCACAAAACAGAGCACTGCAACGTTGGTGCAAGCAATCACAGTATTACACAACACAGCACTGCCACATTGGTACAGGCAGTGACAGTTACAAACAAAACAATACTGCACCTTTTGTACAGGCACGCGTAGAATCACACAACAGAGCACTACCACATTGGTACAGTCACTAACATTATCACACAATAGAGCACTCTCACACTGGTACACCTACTCATATTATCACGCAACAGAATCCTGCCTCATTGTCACAGGCTCCCTTAGTAACACAAAAGAGACCACTGTACATTGGTACATGCACTCGCAATATCAAACAACAGAGCACTGCCACATTGGTAGAGGCACTCACAGCATCACACAACAGAGCGTTGCCACATTGGTACAGGTTCTCAGAATGACACAAACACGGCGCAGCCACTTTAGTGCAGGCACTGACAGTATCACGACACGGGGCACTGCGAAGTTACTACGGGCACTGGGAATATCACCCAACAGAATAGTGACAAATTTGTACACGCAAAAAAATTATAACTCAACAGACCACTGCCACATTGGTAAAGGCACACACAGTAACACAAAACAAAGCTTTGACTCATTAGTACACGCACTGACAATATGAGACAACAGAGCACTGCCACTTTGGTACAGGCACTCACAGTATCGCAAAACAAAATACTGCAACATTGGTACAAGAATTCACAGTAGCACACAAAAACCTCTGTCAAATTTGTACAGGCACTCACATTATCACTCAACAGCGAACTGCCACATTAGGAATTCATTGATACTATCACACAGCGGAGTTTTGCCACATGGTTACAGGCACTCACAGTATCACACAAGAAAAAACTGCAATTTGGTACAGACACTCACAATATCAAACAACATAACACTGCCATATTTGTACAGGCATTCACGGAATCACAAAACAGTGCACTGCCACATTGCTATAAGCTCTGACAATATCACACTACATTGCAATGACACATTGGTTCAAGCACCCACCCTATCACACAACACAGCACTGCCACATTTGTACAGGCATGACAGAATCACACAAAGGAGCACGGCCACATTGGTAGAGGCAAAGAAATTATATCACAAAACAACACTGCCTCATTTGTACAGGCTCCCTCAGTAACACATAACAGAGCACTGCACATTTAAACAGGCACTCGCAGTATCACAAACAGAGCATTTCCGCAGTGGTCCAGGCACTCACATTATCATAAATAAGAGCACTGCCACATGGGCAGAGGAACTCACAGCATCGCACAACAGAGCACTGCTACATTGGTACAGTTATTCAGAATTACACAAAACAGAGCTTTGCCACTTTAGTGCAGCCACTGACAGTATTTTATATCAGATCACTGCGATATTAGAAAAGGCATTTTGAGTATCACACAACAGAGTAATGTCACATTCGTACACGAAAAGGCAGGATTCCCCAGCACAGCACTGCCACATTGGTAGAGGCACACACTCTACCACACAATAAAGCAGTGCCACTTTGTTAGAGGTATTGATACTATCACACAACAGAGCACTTCCACATTGTTACAAGCTCTCACAGTACCACACAACAGAGCACTGCCACAATTGTGTATGCACTGACATTATCACACAACAGTGCACTGCTAGTTTGGTTCAGGCAGTGGCAGTATCACACGACGCAGCGCAGATACACTACTACAGGCACTCACGTTATCACACAACGGATCACTGCCATATTCGTACAGGCATTCGCACTATCGCTCAACAGAGCCCTGCCGCATTGGTACAGGCACTCACAATATCACACAACAGAGCACTGCCTCATTGGTACGTGAACTTACAGTGTCACAAAACAGAGACCTGCCACATTGTTACAGGCACTCACAGTATCACACAACAAAACACTGCCAAATTGGTACAGGCACCAACATTATCACAAACAAAACACCGCCTCGTCAGTACAGACACTCACAGTATCACACAACAAAACACTGCCAAATTGGTACAGGCACTAACATTATCACAAACAAAACACCGCCTCGTCAGTACAGACACTCACAGTATCACACAACAGAGCTTCGTCACATTGGTTCAGGCACTCATTGTATCGCAGAACAGATCACTGCCATATTGGAACAGGCACTCACATTATCGCACAAAAAACCATTGCGTTATTGATACAGGCATTTACAGTACTACACAACAGAGCACTGTCTCATTGCTACATGCATTGTTATTATCATACAACAGAGCACTGTCACCTTGTTACAAGCGCCCACAAGAACACGCAACTAATTTCTGCAACATTGGTAATGCACTCCCAGTATCACACAATGGAACTCTCCCACATTGGCAAAAACTCTGGCTTTATCACACAACAGAGCTCTTTATCATTTTTACAGGCACTAGCAGTTTCACATTCAGTCCCCCAGTTTGTTGTTCAGAGGAGTTTTCGGAAGCAGAACTGCAAGCCGAAAAGTGGATATAATTCGTTTTGTTGGTACGTTTGTACAGAGGACTTAGTTTCGCTTCATACGTCTTCAGGTTGAATGGAAGACACGCTATCTATTGTGGCCACTCCTCAATTACAAATCGTCACAAATAGCGAAACACAAACACACATCCCAAAAAGCGTTATTGTTTCGATACAAGCAATGTGCTGCCTTAGGTGACAGTGTCTTTTTAACTTAGGTATTTCGTTTTCTTCTGTTACGCAATTTATGGCAAACAACTTCTCAGAACATGTCAGATTACAGTAGGTTGTTAGGGCACTGTCGTGATATGAACAGGTCATACAGCACCAGAAGCATTCGAAACAGCTTTAATCTGCCTGAACCAAAATATAATATGAATGTTGCATAAAACCAGATCTTACAGCAAGAAACAAATTGTTCACAATGATAAAGAGCGGCCGATAAATGCTGTGGGGAAATGATCTATTTACATTGAAAAAATCATAAGCAAGGAATACGTACACAAGCTAAACACAGTTCACATTTACCAACTTTAATGAGGTAGTGTATGCAGTTACGGTTGGGCTGTAAATGGATAAGGGATGAGTTTTCTCTCTGTGTGTGTGTGTGTGTGTGGTATGTGTGTGTGTGGTATGTGTGTGTGTGTGTGTGTGTGTGTGGTATGTGTGTGTGTGTGTTTGTGTGTGTGTGTGTGGGTGGGTGTGTTTGTACTGACTGTTAGTTTTGTGACTTATTTAATAACACTTATTTAAGACTGTTTGAAACTCAATGTAAGAGTCTCCTTGCAGACATTTTGTACACAAATGTTTAAGAGAGCGCACTGAAAAAAACAATACCAGGACATTTCATGTCACAGCTTACACTGTCAGACTACAGCTTGTGACTGTGCAGTCTCAGGTTCGGTGCTGGATGGCGTCATGTGACATTCACCGTGCAACCATTCGCTCACTGCAGCAGGCTCATCTCTTAAATTTTCTCATTTCTCCACCATTGCTCCACACCACCTATCATGGTGCAGTACCGCTGAACTGCCACCAGCTTATCACATCCTCAGCTGACGCCGTCACCTCTGACCGACAATTCGCTGACACTACATGCAGCCTGACGTCACAGCAGTACTGAGAGTTTAGACAGCAGTAACAGCTATCAGTCTAAATGTGACGGTCACTGTGAGTTCTGAGGGTCGAGACGGACTGATGGGTTTTTGTTTACAGCTGGCACGATGTAACGTTGTGGTCAGTGCAGATTGTTTACAGTGTGTGGGCACCCTGTATAATTGCATGAATACATTCAAGCAATACTTCTTCTCCAATACCACATAGCAATCTACAGCAAGCAGTACCATTAGCTATATTTCTATTATCATATCGGTGAAAGCGGTTTGTCTGCATTGAGTATTCATATTTTGGGCTTCTGCATCGTGACACCAAGTGGTCTGGTAAGTCATTATCGATGTTTTGGGAAAAATCACAACCTCCTTCCTCAGCGCAGAAAAAGGAAGAATTGTTTATCAAAGGATAGCAACATACTGAACAAAATATAAAACAATTATGCTCTAGCAAAGAAAATGCAAAAATTATCAGGGATTTATTCCAACCAACATATGTACGTATAAATTCAACGTCTTACCGTTGTGTTAAATTAGAATCCCATTCAAAATTCCCCGCTCCCCCAACAAAGCATATTTTCACCAAATAAATCATCGGGCCCAAAATGTGACAGGACAATGCTTGCATTAAATTGTGTTATTGAAATTGAGTGAGTTTGAGGTTAGTCATAAAAAACACAACCAATTACTTCCTAATTCTGCTGCGGATTATACAAAGTAAGAATAAACTGTCTGGTCTAAATGCAGACATGATGAAACTTCGGTGATTTAAATGGCTGATTCTTCTTATCGACGGCTTAGCCAGTCCAACAAATGTGCCACATCTTCCTTTTTCTCACTCCGCGCCAATTCACTCGCGGTCTGACCTTTGCCATTCTTCAGCCTAACATCTGCTCCACTCCGTACAAGCAGCGTCACAACCGTAAAATATCCCTGCCCTGCCGCACTAAAGAGCGGAGTCTCACCGTAGTTGTCCTTCACATTAACATCTGCTCCTCTGTCCACAAGCAGCTTCACCATGAAGAAATTTCCCTGCCCTGCCGCACTAAACAACGGAGTCCGACCGTAGTTGTCCTTCACATTAACATCAGCTCCCCTCTCCACAAGAAGCTCCACCACCTCGAAATGTCCCTGCCCTGCCACACCAAAGAGCGGAGTCCTATCTTCATCAGCCTTCACATTAACATTTGCTCCACTCTCCAAAAGCAGCTTCACAACCGACAAAAGTCCTTGCCCTGCCGCACTAAACAGCGGAGTCCCACCGTAGTTGTCCTTCACATTAACATCTGCTCCCCTCTCCACAAGCAGCTTCAACACCGACAAATATTCCATCCATGCCGCTTTATGAAGCGAAGTGCTACCGTCCTTGTTTGTCACATTAACATCTGCCCCAATCTTTGCATCCACCTTTGCTCCCCAGTCCAGCAACAGACGGCACACACCCAGGTGTCCATTTCTGGCTGCATAATGCAAAGCTGTATACCCCCAGACTGCATCTCTATATATGTTGGCACCGCCCTCCAGCAACACCCGCACCAACTCCACATGGCCCTTCTCAGCAGCATATATCAGCGTTGTAGTGCAGCTCTCATTGCTGCACCTGACCATCTCCTTCACATTGTTCACGTCTCCGGATTTAGCAGCCTCCAGCAGATTCTGACAGATCTGTAGAAGGAAACAGAATGTGCCTAAACAGTGCTGTGTGTTAAATAATGAGAGACATTTAGTGTTGTGTGTTTCAGCAGAGGATATTTCATGGCAGTGTGTAATGAAACACTGGAGCGGGGCATTGATATTCGATATGGAGACAGAATTTAAGTATGGCAACACGGTATATGGAAAGTATTTTGTACATCTAGAACTGCAAACGTGGCGACGATATGAATTTTGACGTAAAACTGATATGTTTATTTTATAGAGCGATTATAATTATTAGGAAGCTGTTCATCAAAATGAAAAGAGGAGACAAAATTTCTGTGGCGCTTTACATCGGTGCACAAGGAATGCATTTCTCTCGAGTTCCGTTTCTAAATATTTGTTAGTTCGTTAAGAGAGGGAAATGGCGGGATTCTTTGGCAAATAGCGAATAGCATTTACTTTAACATGTATGTGCTATCGTCCGGAAGCAGTTGTACAGTTTCCTAGGCAGTGCGGTACACATCCGGTCATTACACCTTCCAAACCCCATCACCCCCAAACCCGATAATCTGTACAGAACCGTAATCTTTACAGCAGTTCCTCACAGATCTCACAGAAAGTGAACCGTATTACCACATACTGTCTTATAATGCAATCTACATGTCTACATACAAGCACATCCACTTCACTTCTACTGATAATTACTAGTCACATTAAACTGTTCACTGATACGGTAACCATAAATCAGCTCAGTTCCTCACATTCCGTCAGACCGATCACAAAGCTGTATTTTTACCAGCCTAAGGATTAATGAGTGGCCGCACACGTCTGTATGCCCTTCAGTCAAAGCACACAACCGGCTCAAAACCATAACAGAACTCTGCACATAAAGCCAGTGACATACGACCATTCCCAAATGCGACCCTGATGATGGCAGTGGAACAT
>Ga0123352_10005998_pt1 | contig 18479 bp, 8 predicted proteins | sample TergutLab28metaG_FD_89700 | JGI IMG/M metagenome (GOLD analysis project Ga0123352, IMG submission 89700) | Labiotermes labralis P1 segment gut microbial communities from Petit-Saut dam, French Guiana - Lab288 P1 | ecosystem: Host-associated > Arthropoda: Insects > Digestive system > Gut ... | reverse complement strand
GGCTGTGGGGACCCGTTGCGCTGACCACGTGACACCCCTCTATCCGCAAAAGTTGGCACTAACTTCGCCTACCGGCGGCGGCCGCTCTGTCGGTATAGTTCGCTTGCAGACTAAGGCCACGGAGTTTAGTTTAGTTTTAGTCTGTGTGTACTATTAGGAAATTATCTTATTTTTTACAGGGAGTGTGTGGCTCTGCAAGATCCATATTGTGCATGGGATAATGTAGAGCAACGTTGCACAGCAGTGGGATCACCTACTTGGAGTGCTGGCAAGAAGAGATTCATCCAGAGCATCACTAATGGGGAGCATAAAAATTGTGGGCCCATAGCTACAGGTCAGTAAGTGGCTAAACTTTAATATGATAAACCTCCATGTAACACAACTCTGTATCCTAGACATTTTCCTTGGTTGTTTTTAAGATTCCTTGCCAGCTTTGCATTTGCTTTCTACATGACAATAGGTCAGTGCATCTATTAGTCTGCTTCATTTATCTGTAAATCTCTAAAGCTAACCGCTGCAGTAAATGTGACACACGTATATCTAGATACATTCAAGATTTTAGGTTTGGTATGGTGGTGGCTCATTGGGTTACTGAGAAAAAATGATGCCATGAATTTTCTTCTACAAAATGAACAGCTTCACATGCAGCAGTTACATATGTAACTTCCCTGTCATTACTATACAGAATTTGTTTTAGAAAACTTGGCCTTTTGAGATCAATATTTCAGCTAGTGAACTCTTAGCTGTGGGTGGCGTATCAAATAGACAGTACAAACTCACCAGGACATACAGCGTCTGTGACTATACATGTTAAAATAACTTCTTCAAATTAGGTAGAAGGAAATGGATAAGGTATGATGCATTTCAACATACCAGTATCGTAAATAAATGATGGCACAGTAGACAAAGTGACCATGGGTATGGGTGTGATTACCAAGTGCTCTGTACATGTTGGGAGTATGATTGCTGTTTTGTAAGACTGCTGACTACCCATTTTCTTTAACATGAGTTTGCAGAAGGAAATACTCATAATACAAAACAGTTAATAAATATAATTAATGAAATAAAATAACTATTCTCCATGTGATACAGCACTTGAATTTAGTCAAATCTGTCTGATTTAGGGATGCAGTTTTCATGAAAAAAAGCATGCTAATGATTGACTGTGAATACAAAGAACTTTCAGTTTTACAAAGTAATAGTATAAATTAATGACTTTGAAACAAGAGTGCATCTCTTAGACAGAGTAACTACTTGGTCTTCACCATAAACACTGCTTCTGAATACCCTAAGAGAAATGAGTGTGCACTGTACAAAAACAAACAAGAGATGCAATATATGTGTAAATGTAACAGTAAGGTGCGTCCATGTAACATTTTTTGCTGTGGAAAAGCAGTGCCTATTTCATATTTTGAGTGTGTGTCTGTAACCTTAGTTATCCAACATGCAATATGCATGTACCATATTATATTGCCATCTTTGGCCTGTCTGGCTCTACCATATATTTCCACATTATCTCATAAACGGTACAGTTTTCAAAAACATAAATGTATTGAACATGAAGTGTGTGTTTTGATTTTGTCTGAAACATTTGTCGTCTAGGAAAAATTCAGTGAGATATCATAAATGTAATTATGTCTTCATGTAAAGTACCTGTTATTCTTGGCAGATTTTCATGAAACTTGATTTTTCTCATTCTTGAATTTTCTTGACAGATTTTCAAAAAACAATACTTAGATATAAAACTTCATGAAAATCCATCCAGTGGGATCTGAATTGTCCCATGCAGATGGATAGACAAACAGACAGATGGACAGACAGACAGACATGATGAAGATAATAGTCCATTTTGGAGTTCTGCGAATGCACCTAAAAGTGACTGGACAGTTTTTCATACAACTGCCAAAAGAAGTTTACAAGAAGGAAGAAGTGTTAGGTTAATAAATGTAAAAAAGAGGCAATAATGCGAATGGCAACATTTTTCTTCAAGTATGTTGGTTGGAGGAGGGGGGAAGAGAAAACCAAAGAGAAATAAGGGGGAAAGAGGGAATAATGACATAAGTAACAGGAAAGGTGAACAGAGGGGTAAATAAGTAGAGGTGGTACATTACCTTCACCATCTCAGGATTATGTCCATTGGCTGGCTTTTAGTTAGTAGGGTAGTTAGATAGGTAGTTGGTCAGTCAGTCGTGTAAGTAATATGTTACTTACTGTAGCTGACATACTAGCTGTTTAGATTATTGATACCTGCCAATTTAATCGTATATTTGTGATTGTTGTAGGTGAATTTTAATAATCATTTTTCATGTATGACAGGTGGGGAATATGATGATAATGTAGTGTGTAATTGTTTAATGATACTTTAAATGAGCTACCACTGAAGTTAGTGTCCACTTATATGTTTGCATGATAATAACGAATTTTAGTTTAGTAGTGTAATGTGTGAGTCAGTGCTTTTTGTTGGCTGATTACTACAAGCTTGCCACCCGCTCTTCCTTACAGAGGAGGTAGTTCCTGCAGTCCCAAGCCAACAAACAACAAAAGATAATGGTGAGTTGTATTGGATGCTTATTAAATATTTTACAGAATTCTCTCCTTATCTAGAATTCTGCTGGTTACACACACACACACACACACAACAATGACTTCGTATGACAAGAATACCAATGAAGTTCCTTGCAGTGACAATATTCAAGCATTTTTTTGCCCTAAATGATTGAAATTTCACATGGTTGCGTACACATTCAACGCCATTCTGTTATTCTAGTGCTTTAAGTGATGCAGTGTTGCTATATATATGCATGCTTTGATGATTATATTACATTACATTACTTATGAATGAACCATTGAATTCATGAAGAATTTTGTACTGACTGCAAATCAATTAGAAGGTAATAGCTGTGGACTGGATAATTGGGGTTCAGTCCCCTGTGGCATGGAGTTTATTTTCTTCATATATCCTGAATGGATCGAAAAAATCCAGTTTTCTATCCACTGAGATCCAAGGGTAAAGTAAGGTTTTTCTAGTGCCAAGACACAAACATATGAGACACAGATTTTGTCTAATTATCAAGGAAGCTGTAACATTTTGAGCTTTTGGATGAAGAAGAAAAATGTAATACTTATGTAATATATTTTAATTGCCATTTCTTCTGTCTTTCATTTTCCTTTTTTATTTTTATTTTATTTCTGTGCATCTGTCTGTCTGTCTTTCACATATTCACACAGATTCATGAAACATTGTGTAACTGTTAAGATCACCCAAGAGAATTGGTGATCAGCTGGTTAGGACACCACTTTGCTCCTGACTACAGACATTTCTGCTCCCCATTCACCAATATATGTATAAAATATAGGACACAGAAAATACTTTGTACTATACAGGACACTTGGCACATTTCCAGCAAGTTTAATTGGTATGAAAACACATAATTATTTTACTGACCATCATAAAGAGAGGTGGTATTTTTCATATGAGCTGACAAACAGCAGTTATAGGTGTTCCTTTAACTTTAATGGAGAAGTTACTACAGTCTTTAATATATAAGTGCAGGAACACATTCCTTGAAGAAATGATGTAAAAGCTTTATGTTGCATGTGGGTTAGGTGCAACCAGAGATAAAACCATTTTTTGTACAGGTATCATGAGCTTCATGTATGCTGTGGAAGTAAAAGGTATATAAAATGCTAGCCCATTTATATAAGATGTATGTTATTAAACACCATATGATTTTAATAGTTGCCCTGTCATACTGGTAAAGAATTTCCTTATTGTGCCTGTTTACTCAGGAGAAAAATAACACAGATTTTATTCATATTGCTTGAAGACCCATGTGTAAAAAGACCATTAGGAATAGATATAGTACTGCAGGGTGCACAAATTTTCCAAAACCTAGGAGTCATCTCAAAATTCTAGATGCCACATGGGTGACACGAAGCAAGCTTTATACTGAGGATCCACAAATATCATCAGGTGCCACCATACCAGAGTTAGACACTCAGGCAACCTGGTACCCAGGATTTGTGCACCATTGTGGTACTGTGTAAATACATACTTCATTGCTGAGCAGTGAATCGTTTGTCTAGTTTCCACCTAGAAATTTATTTGGCAAATAAGTCTTTCATTTTTCGAGGATTGTAACTTTCAGTAAGTGTAAAGAAGTGAATTAGCAATAGATATGCCAAGGAGTTACACAAACTTGGTGGAAATGCCAAACAAGATGGTGTGTGTTCAGAGGCTAACCGTGTCTGTCTGTCAGATGAGACCCTGGCGGCTGTGGTGCCCATCACATGTCCCCTGTGTACGTGCACATGCCCCTCACCCAGCAGCAGCAGCACTACCACTACCGATGCCACAGTGGTCAAGGGTCAGTCCCATACACTTTGACATTGCCAGTAAACTAACTCTCTTACCAATGCTTCTAGCAGGTGGTTGGGCCAGATGCTGAAGGGTTTTGGGTCACCAGTTCTAAGGGAAGGTGGATTTACATCAAAACTTTGTTACTGAAAATATTTTCAACCAGTTGCAGTCACAAATCACTGCAGATTCTTAAAATGTGCCCTGTTCTGATTAACATTTAATACAGCACTTTATCAATACATATGTTTGTGTATATAAATATATGAACACAAAAAAATCAGTCATTGTTTTGTACATGAAAATTAATTTCTTTGAAAAGTGCAGATATTACCTGAAACCTGTTATAGGTACTGTTCACAATGATAATGAAGATTTCTTGTATCCATCTTTGTTATAAGTCATTTGGATTGTAAGCATGTTTCCACTGCATATTAAACAGCAGTCTACAAATAGTGCATCAAATTGCAAGCCCACTGTCTTAAAAATTTGATTTTACCAAGATATTCCTTGAAGATGAATCCATCCTGTACCTTTATTCACATTATTGTTAGTGCAGTTTTACATATTCTAATTTACCGATGATAGTCTACCGGTTTATAATACTGTCACTTCATAGGTTGGCAGAGGAACATTTTCTTTCCATCTTGTGGGTGGGCAGAATTACTGTATTCAGGTAGATGCTGAGGTCTGCATCTGCAGGAGAGATGGAATTACATCCAGATAGGTAATGAATTAGCCACCTAGATGTAATTACATCTGTGCTGAAGAAGGAGGCAGCATGCCCCTGAATGTACAATGTCTACCTCCAGGAAACCATAATATGGACCATACCTTCTGGGAAAGTCTGTAAACCATAGGACTTCCAACTAATTTGTATAATTACTCTGCAACATATTCTTAGTTGCACTCTGAATGTTTTCAGTGTTTCTAAAGACATAACCATAAAGTATGAACCTAATGTTATTCCAATTTGAAAACAGCATAAGAATGGCTTTTAGAATGAAGAATTAATTCACTTACATTTACCAGGTGATATAATTAGTAAGGGTTCCAATCATTTATTCAAAATGCATAATGTGTACTACCCACCACTGTCAGCAGAAGCACTGAAATTACAGCCATTAGGGCAAGTGGTTAGAGGACAAACATTACACCAAAACTCCCTATAGTAAGTGGAAGTAATTTCTGATTTGTGCTCAAGAATATGTTCATAGAAGACTTAATAATATTTGGATTCTTGTGTTAAAATTCATAACAGATTTAATGTGAACCCACCTTTGCCTTTCATAAGCACAGCACCCTGGTATGTTTTCATAATCTATCTGAGTTGGTGGTAAAGCTTATTCTCCGGTAAATGCTGGCTTTGGCATGAAGCCTAACACAGGGATTGTTACTTATGTTAGTAGTAGATAGAGTGAATGTATATACTGAGAGCAAAATACACTTCACTTGTACGGGTTAGCTCTGTTGTACTTAGATTTTTCTTCAAACAGATGGTAGGATAATGATGTGGAAAACTATGGCAGTAGAAAATTGAGTTCCTACGTTCATAAAATGTTAGTTTTAAACATATTTTATTAAAGTAACTTGTCCTTGCAGTTTTCATCGTGTTTTCCCCATCTATCCCAGATGAAGCCTGCATGAAATGAATTCTTTGGAATTATTGTGTGATCTGATGCTATAACTATTCCCTGCTTTATTTCAGAAAGACTAAAATGAGTTAATTCATCTTACAAAATATTGTACTTAACCAGTGAGATATGCAGTTTTATGAATGGACTTGTGGAATGCAATAATTTAAAAAACTTTGTCATGTGCATATTATTTTTCTGATATTGATCATGTTTCTCTATGATGTACTACAAAGAAGTGTGCTCTGTTAGAGATTATTGTGGTCTCCATCTTCAAGGAAAAACTGAGCCAGTGTGCTGTCATGGTTAATTGACTTGTATTCATTAGGTGTCTGGTTTGAATCTTGGCCACAAGACTGAATATCATGATTGAAGGTTTTTGTGGTTTTCTTCAGTCCCAGGCAAAAGTGAGATAATGCCTCGAATTAGGCTGTGACCACTCCTACATGCTTTCCCAGGCACTCATCATGTATCTTCCTACTATATGATACTTGTATTCTGAGCTACTTCCAGCATTGTTAAATGAACTATTAATGAGTACAAATAAATTCAAGGTGTAGTGAGTACTTTTCCAGTATGTGTAGCCCTCATCCATCACTAGAATGTTGAGCCATAGCCAACAGGAAGTGTAACAAAAAGAGACCTGGAACAGGAGGTACCATCCAACAAAGGGATTTGCCCTTCTGAGTTCTCTTTGTTGCCCTACTGGCTCTCTTTCACTGCCCAAATGCTGCATGTGTACTGTACATATCAACAAGTGCTGTGGGGTGGTTAGTCACTTCACCCTGAAGATAGGTACAGTAATAATCTTAGAAATGTCAGAAATACAGCCCACTTCTACACAATGCCATCTCCAAAAAACAGGGCATTGCCAGTGTTTTAACCACTATGAAAATCTGATAAGTCATTTTCTTTTGAAGCATAGCTGAGTACTTTAAGTAAATCCCAGATTATCTTCTGTGCAACCTTACTTATATTAATGAAACATTTTCAATGCATTCTTGGTGTATGAAAATGCTTTGTATTGAATAATGTGCAATGCTGTGCTTCATTTTGCTTGTCTCTACAGCATAGCTGCTCCTTTCATTGTTGTTTTGTAGAAAACATAGAAAACTGGGTTGCTTTCTTGTGAGAACAGAGACGTCTGGTTAAATGTAAAGGAATAAGGAAATTTAATTCATCCCATAGTTTTTTTTACCTACTTAGTAAAAAGAGTCATATTCATTTGCTGACTTTAGAGAGGTAAAGTCCCATATTAATATTACCTTATGATTCATTAAGACTAAAAAACTTATATGCAGTAATAGAGCACACATGGGGCACGCACTAGAGTAAAGGCACAGAAACGATGATAGATGATGGCACAATGTGCGCATTATTTTTACAGAAGACAATTTTATACACATTTTAAACCTGCATAAACAGCAGGCATGTGGGCTTCTGATTATGTAACATAATAACCATTTCCTGTATGAGGACTCCAGTCTTCTGGGATATGACACAACTCACTGGATAATTGGTTCAAGACACTTCAAGGGAATATAGTGCCATCCTTTTTGACGGTACAGGAATAATTCTTCTTACCTCTAGTCCCTGGAAGATGAAGGTGTTATGTTCCTTCTTTCAAAATGTCAGGGCTTGATAGTAAGTTATGTGGCAGTTATCTCAGAAGGATGGAGTTGCCAGCTAGACCACCACGAGAACCTCACGATTTGCACTTTCTTTATATTCTTACATGTACAGTTGTGTATGTTGTATTGCACAGATACACATTTACACAGGTCCCATGCAGTTGACAGTATTATAGCATTTTCACATTTACAGATATGTTACCATAAATCTGTTGCAGACAGGCATTTATGTATCCCAGGCTTATAAATGAATGGAAGTGCTTTAGTGGGAGTCTCTGTTGTCCACGTACATTCTCTGTGCTTGTACATTCCTCAGTGGTCCTTATATACATTTATTGTTGGTACATATCACTTTCTTGATGTATGTCGTCATTGCAGAAATTAGTGCTAGAACTTCATAATACAGTATATCTTTTGGTGAATAATATGTAGTTTTATTATCCCAAGAATGGCAATACGTACTGCTGTGCATCATATTTTAAAAGACATTTTACAGGGTCTTTTTAATAAATCATTTTGCACCCTGTACAACAGAAAATGTCATACATGTAATTATGTATGTCTCATTTTGTTGCAGTATGTTGTTTGAAAACCAATCAAACTTTGAAATAATTCTTTCAAAAGTGTCTCATTTTGATGTGTGGCTTTTACTTCAGAGTATTGTTGTGTGGTATATGTTTAACAATGCACAGTTAAATTGTTATGTGCATCCCTCCACAATAGGCACATGGCTGTTCTGATTGCTGCTGCTTATCTCTGCCATGCATATACATCATAAGGTCAAAAAGGTTAAAAAAGACATTTTGTGTCATCTCCAAAAAAGTACATACATAGTAGTTGTCTATTAATACCTAGTTTTATGTATTTATGGTGTCTTGGATTAGAACATTCTTGATTAGCTTTGTAATCCAAAGATTTGATTTTCATTTATTCAACAAGAGGGAACTGGAGGTAAAAAAAATACGAAAAAAGTGGTTGATGGGAGAAAATGAGCTAACATATTGTTTTTGTGTTTGACTGTCCTGGGCTATATCTACCTGACAAGGTGGAGCGGGAATCCAAATTTTATGTGAGAATACATCCATTTTATTCTGAAAGTGATTGTCAGTAAAATGCACGTAGAGATCACTGGTGGAACTTACACCATTATAGAAATGAAGTGGTATCCATATTCTATACATATATGGCATTTTTGCTTTTGTTGGAGATGTGAAATGGGGTGTGCAAGTTGACATGAGTCCACTTGGGCTCAGAGTACTTAATTCTACACTAGTGTGTCCCAAACTCTTTTGCTGACACACACCTTTTGGCTTGGAGAAATAAGCACCGGATCCTTACGTCCTTGCTAACGCAAATGGGGTGTCTGGGTGATAGGTATCCAAAATTAAAAATTTATATCTCAGGAGTTATTTTAGGTTGCTGTGAATATATACCATTAGCATACTTAACAATACATTGCATGATTTTATCTTAATTAAACTAATTGTCACTTGTTTTGTGATTACAGGTGGTTTCTTAAGTTGATATTCTAACAATCATACAAAATAAACACATCACTAATGAGGAAGTTGCACGATTATTTTTAACAAAATATTAAATGTTCCTTTAATTAAAAAATAAGTAAACTTCAATGTAGCCATTACAGTTGTGGATCAATGGATTCCCTGAGAACTGGTCGCATGTTAAGGTGTTTAACATGCTTCCCTTTTACATAAAAACAGAGTCTGATAATCCAAAAAAATTTAAAGCATTGTTACAAAAATACTTCATTTTATTCCCTGGATGATTATCTTGAACGCCAAGTTAAATTTTGACATATGATCTGAATTGACAAATGAGAGCTTTGGGACAAATGTTCCTTCTCGTTACTTACAAGTCTGTATTATAAATATGTTAGTATATATCCAACCACTATTTGTAACGAAGGAAAATATCTTACTCAAAGAGCACCTCTAATTGCTTCTAACTTACTCCACTATTTTTATGTTTATTTTCATTTTTACTTTTAATTTTTATTTTTATCCTTATTATGTTTTATTACACTAAACAATCTGTATTGTCCTATCTTATTATAGTTATCATACTAAATAACCATGTGATTGTTGTACACACTTGTGTTGATGTCACCCCTTAATCCCAACAAATATGATGATTTCCATATCCATACGGATTATGTAATCCTGTACGGATTTACGGAAGGAAAATAAAGGATATGATATGATATGGTACGATATATCCTTTGGGATCAATGGAGCACACTTTGGGTACCAGTACTGTACACTGTTAGGCACTAGAGATATGTCTCCCTCAATGCCTGTTTTGTTTTGTCACCAGTATATATCTCCATTAAATAAATATTGTGTTTCTATGATGTGCATTTATACAGCATTTAGTCTGTAAATTCCAGAACCTTTTGCGTACTTATAATGTTTGGGAAAAAGAATATTACAGCTACTGAATATATTCCATTGTACTTAACAGAACATTGGCATGAAGCATATGTTCAGGTAGTGAAACAGCTGGCCAAATATATTAAGTGGCAGATGAGGGTAGCTGAAACCAGAGGTGCGGAATTGTAACTTAGGAACAAAGAGTAAAAGAGCTTTTCATTTCACATATATTTGTTAATTTCCTTATTATTAATTTGATCTTTGCCTCATTTTTCTGATAGTTATGTAGAAGATACACTGATGAAACTCATTTCCCATGCTTAACAAACACTTTGGGGTGTAATATGAGATGATGATGATGACGGTAATAATAATAATAATAATAATAAATGGTATATATCCATTTAAATTCCCAACTTCATTGGTTTAATTATGTTGGCTTTTATTAACCATGGAAACATGATGCTTAATACTAAATATTTAAGGACTGTAACCAAAATTTTCTGCTTGCTAAAAAGTTTCAGTTATGACTTCCAGTCGGTTTTCTCATCACAGATTTGGGAAGTATTTAAAACAGTTATGATTACAGGCATACATAATCATGATAATGATTTGCAGCTTCAAAATTGGGAAAACTGTAAAGATTCTTGCAACAGGTGCATGTAGTGTTAGAACTGTACACTGATACCGTGAGTATACTTTTTTAGAAAGTTATGAATAATAATGTAAGAGAAAGCTGAATATGCTACAGTGTATGTTAAATCGGTTATTTATAGGTACATTCAGATGTGCAATGTAATGATCATTCTTACCACTGCATGAAGACTCCCCTCAACTTACTTACATGTTCTGATCATACTGAAGATACCTGTAATGAAAAAGAAATCTAAGAAGACCCACGATCAGCAATTCAGTCATGAACAGAGTAAAAAAGTGAATTGTGACTGATACACAGCTCTTCTGGAGTATAAGTTATGGTTTACAGCACGAATATGTTGTATGCTGTAATGTACTCCTCAGAAATAGGTGCATAAACACGGTGCATTGCAGCCAGGTTATAGAGGACAGAATGTATGTCAGGCTGCACAGGGTAACATTAGGGCAAGCAAAGGAAAATGAAACCTTTCCCTATTACCTTCACCTTCCTCTTGGAACGGGATCTGCCAAGATACTATACCCTACTATGCTTTCTCTCTCTCTCTCTCTCTCTCTCTCTCTCTCTCTCTCTGTATCTGTCTTAGTACTGGGTATTTTCTGCTCTTGGTGCAGTTGTCAAGCATGTATGACATCTGCTATGTTATTTGTAAAACACTTGCAAAGTTAAGGTAACAAATGTCCTTGCAAGTTTATAATAATAAAATAAATTGTTTAGGTGATGAAGGAGCACTAATCATGTCAGTTCTCATAGACAAATGAATTTAGTGGGTAATTTTAATCCTTCTGTCAGCTTGTCATCCAGAATTAAAAATTATATAATGGTTGACTGAACACTCTATCTAGCACTGTCAAACATTGGAATATGATTAAATTGTGGATTAATCTTAAAAACTGAAAAGTTCGATGCTATAGTTCAGCTGTGCAAGAATCATCAGTCACTTTATGTTTTGCTTATTTCAGAAGCTCTGTCACTGTTATTGTCACTGCAGAATTGTTTTCATACATTACAAGAACCCTGATGAATAGTGCTAATGTAGCATATATTGTTAAACAGAGGTAATGGGCATGGCAAAATAAGAAATTGTTTAGAGTGTGAAACAAAACAACTTTCTTGCATTCATGATAAAACAGTGCAAGAAAGAGTTACGCCTCTTGTTAACAGTTAGGCTTTAATAAAGAATGTTTCCTTTCAAATTTTGACTTTGGTTTTTAAAATTCCAAAAAACTCACCAATAAGATGTGATGTGAAAATATAAAGAAATATTCTGTAAGTTGGGCACAGATACATCTTATGCTTTTTTATACTCAGTATTTCTCATTAATTTAATTGTTATGTAGTGTAATTTTGCCAAATCATGTACAATATAACCTATGTTATGGTCCTTTTTAATGGGGTTAATTGTGCGTGTTTTTAATATTCTAATTGCTGGAAATTTGGCAGAGGTCTAATGCAGGAAGGTTAAGTGATTGTAGATGGAAAGATCTGGGACCAGCAATTTCCGTTTCAAAGCTGCACATCCCCGATAATGTAGCATAATGTTAACCTATTTTGTCCTTATGCTAGCTTAATCATACAGGAAATTTGAATTATGAACTTTATTTCTAAGTTCTGAGAGGAAAAGTTTGAATTCTTAAGTTTTGTGAATGAGTAAATGAAATAGGGGTGAGGGTTCTTTCAAGGTCATTGTAAATGTAATATATACACAATGGAAATAAGAAATGACATTCGGAGTTTCTTAATTGGATTTGAGCACTTTAAGTGTATATTCCAGCAAGCACCTGAGTAACTTTAATATGATGTAGCAGCTTAATATAGAATAAAAATGATGTTAAACAGATCATACGTAACATTCTACAAATAAGGCAAACATATGCTGTAACACTTAGTATCAGAGGTTATAACGATCTGTCTTACGATTTCTGGGAATGTTTCAGAGATAATTGCAGTGTTCCCTCCTTAGTGTCTGTGGTGTTCATGTCAACCCTGCATATGCCTGGGTGTGACTGTGTTTTCTGTTCTTGTGGGATATTGTGCCATGTCTGATGTTTCAGAACCACCACACTGCCCCAAAACATTGCATACCATTCAAAAACTGATGCATTGCAATATCCCAGAAACATGGAGAACTCAGCTGAACCATTGTTAAAGGCTAGTAACTCGGAGTATGATGTTACAACTTTGGGAACATCAAGAATATTGCATTTTTTGTTAAAGTTTATAGAATGGTTCTGAGGCCCTGCTAAGCCATGGGCCCTCTTTACTGACAACTCCATATCATTAAGGGTAACAGAATTTGTCATGAGTGCCACCATCTCTGAATAGATTTCTGTGCCTCTGCTTAGATGAGCAGTCCACATCTGGGCGATTCATACAAATGAACTTTGAAATATGCCCTATTGTTTGAAAATAACGCAGTGAAACAAACAAAGACGTAAGAATTTTCTGAAGACTCTTTCTTTATTGGAAGTATTTTATCATGCCTTTTAAGGAATGCACCGTATTCTTCCCTGGTCCATCCACAGTGTGTACGTTATTGTTAACTGCTGGTAATACACTGTCTCTGTTATGACTGACGAATCTTGAATTTTGTCACATCGGCTGCTACAAGATGGGCAGTGTTCAGACATTTTAAAAATTATGAATAGTCCTTCAGTAATATTGATACATCTATGAGAAAATGTTCTATTTTGACAAGTAATTTTGTGCAGGTTAGTAATCCTTTTCTACTGATTTCATATTGTAAATCATATGTCCTTTTCCTTGTTCACTATTCCTCTTTCTTTTTACAAGGGATTGGTCATGAATATTACTTCAAATGGAACTAACATTTAATATAAATATATATGTGTGTGTGTGTGTGAATGACACAAAAGTGGAATAAGCTGAAAAAGAAGTGTGAAATCGAGCATATAACCCCCTAATCCCTAGTACTTTGCTTTTGAATGTTAGTTTATTTACATCTTATTAGCACACAAATTATCTTGTAAAAATGCTTTCTGTTATTTTGTTAATGGGCTGTTGTGAACTTGGTAATGAAAACTGGGTCCCCCTGAAGGGTGAAGAATTTCTTAATTAGCTGAGTGTCTGTTAATGGAATGACTTTTGATGTATGGAGTTGTTTGTTTTGTAATGTGACTTAAGACAATGGTCATACTGTGAAATGAAGCTTTTCGCTCTCTTTTGCTCTGTTCTAACAAAATGCTTGCATGGGTCTGGTATGGAGGTGGGAATTTACGTCTAGAGTAACAAAGACAGTTGGGCTTTATGCTTGTCGGGTTTAGACTAATATTTCTTATTTCTTATATACGCTATCAGTGACACATTGCCTGAATAAATTTGTAGTATGGTGAAGAATGGAAGCACTGGTCACCAAAATAAAAACATAATTTTTTGTTAGTATTCTTTACACTTTTAACTGTGGCCTTTCTTTCAGCCCTTACTGCTTAATAAAATGTTACTAACATTGGTCTGTTGACATGTGAGTATGTCACTGTCACTACTGAAATACTAGCTACTTCCAAACATTATATATCTCTTCATGGCAGACAAACAATATAAAAATTGTAAAATATGTATGAAGGTCAGGTAGTAGTCTTTCATGAAGACAGTAATGAACCTTCGCAGCAATGGAAGGTGGGGAATTTCTTGACGAGCTGAGCTACTCTTAGCTTCTCAAGAAGGTTCTGCTGTCTGGAGTTAGTTGAAATATTTATCTTGAAATTTATCTTCAGCAAATGGAGTAAATATTGTATTGAAATATCTATGGCCATAGTTATTTGTGAAAACTTAAGTAGCATCCAATATCTTGAAGTGATCAGTGCCCCATTTACAACCAGCATGTCTGTTAACCTGCGTGTTGACCTCTGGCAGGCGATCCCGTTCACTCAAACCACCCAGGCAGCGATTTCGATTCAGATTTTGACATCAATGACAACAGTGAAATAGTGATTGAAGTGGACGAAAGCAACGTGATACCTAACACTCTCGCCGAGATCAACCACGCAGGTAAGGTGATGGTCACATGACCACTGAGGTTGCCATGTGGATGTTTTTAGTATCTCACAGTTTCTTGAATACTGTTTTATTATTGACATCTTATCATGATTTTCTTAATTCAGTTTGTGTGCATGTTGTTTGTCCTCAGGGTGTCATGTGAAAGTGTATAGCACGGGGCTGGAAATGAACCTCTTGATATTATATTCCTATTTATGCACCTCATATGCTTACTCCTTCCAGTTCTGTTATGTTGATATCCTTCATTCTCGGCCTTGCATTTTGTGTGTGGATTCAGCATATGTTTTAAAATATTCTATAAGTGTAGTGTAATATTTCTCTTTAAATTCTGACTTTTTAAGATAATTAGGAAAATTAGTCATGCATTTTGTTTTTTGTTGATTCGGTGTGGACTTTACAGGTAGGAGTAAAAAGTAAATTTTGTCTTTGAACCTGTATATGAACATAGCATGTAACCAACTGAAATACAAATTTCAACTAACAAATATTTAAAAATTGATTTCCTTCTGCATGGAAAATGCCCTGTGTTTCCTTTTCAAAAGACCAATCACTCATTGCTATTTAGGGAAATAATTACAGTTTATTCTGAGAATTTCAAGAAACCAATCAATATATCTCAGATGTCATATCCATGCTGCCATTGATGTTTTGTGCTATTAACAAAATAAATATAGCCATAAAATACAACATTAATATGTGTGTGTGTTGGATAAAGCCGCTAACATATCTGTAACATGTTTCAACCACCAAGTGGTGCAAAACTCCTGCGTCTCCACACACACACACATAAACCTACTGCAAGATAACGTCCAAAATGGCAGCAAGTGTTCTGAATGACTAGCAAAGTTTAACCAGCTCGTGGTTCGCATACAGTAAGCCCAATTTTAATTTACATGCAGGAAATTTTATTTTATTACTAATCACGGATGCAAGTTAATTTTAACTTTACTGTATATTTTAAACTATACAATTACATGTTGACACAGATGTTCCCTGTGAGTATGACAACTTAGAGGTTGAAACAAATAGGGGTTATGTTAATGGATTTATTTGATGGATGCATGCTAATGCCATGTTTGATTGTTTGTGTATTTTGCTAATAAATGTGCTTAGTGGGCAAAATACAGAGTTTTATAATGTCAAAGCAGACTACTTAGACTTGCCACAGTGTTTTTAAGGTGTTATAGGTCCACAGATTTTATTATAAGTTTATTTCATATAAACTAACATTTAGAATCTATAATCACAGTGACATCAGAGATACAGCAAAATTGTGCTTATAATTGTTAGTTACATGCAATGGTATTTGGTGTAAGAATAAGTGATATATGGTATGTAAGAATTCATGACAGAAATTGTCATACATCCTCTACATTTACAGTAAAATGACAGTAAACTCTTTCATTGGTTCTAAAATTTTTCAATCCTATATAAAACTTTATTAATCAAATGTCTGAGTAGTTTTTGTTCATCAACAGAACAGTGAGGTTTTGTACTGGCAATGATTTTAATACAGTTTTGACTGTTTTTGTATTTTATATTTTGTGGACAATATTAAGTAGAGATCATAATATACTTCTGTATTAATGTTATGGATGTAACTTCCTGTAAAGTGGCAAAACATTTTGTCTTTTATAACATGCACAAGCATAAATGTCTCAATCAGGAAAATATGTGAGTGTGGTGTAGACAGTTCAACATCATAGTCACCACATTTAACTTGTACTATCGTTTGCGTATTATAAACACAAAGTGTGTTGTGCCTGTAACTTTGTAACTTATAGAAAATATTTGCGGTATTGCACTCAGTGCATTGTTTATAATTTCTTGTATTGGTTTCTGTTTATCACAAAAGTTAGTTGCATACAAAAGCACACAAGCATGGGTTCAGAAAAAGGAAGTTGGAAATAAGGAGTTAAAAAGACACATTGAAAGGGACTATTTATCTGTCTTCATGGCACTACAAGCCAGTGTGGCACAGGGTGTCCAATTTTCTGGGGTATATGAATCTTGTTTTGTGGACATGCGGTAGGAAGGACTTTCACCACAGGGGATGGGTCTCACACAGCCTGTACCTACACAAGTCAATACAAACACAAATGAACAAGAGAGGTAATGTGTGCATATTGTAACAACAAGGCGTGTTTGTGCAACCATTGTTGCAGTGGAAAAGCAAAGAGTATTACATATTCTTGGTGTATATTTGTGGCCTTAGGTATACAGCATGCAATGTGCATGCACCATATTGTCATCTGTGGCCTGCCTGGTTCTACAATATTTTTCCACATTATGTCATAAATGGCACAATTTTAGAAAAAAGTTATTGAACATAAAATGTTTGTTTCGATTTTCTCTAAACTGGTGTCTGAAACAGTTCTCATTCTGAGAACAACTTGGTGAGTTATGATCAGAAATGTTTGGTCTTCATGTAAAAAGGCCTTATTCTTGTCCAATTTTAATGAAACTTGAATTTTCTCAACAGATTCTCTAAACTTGCTCAAATATTAAATTTCATGAAAATCTATCCAGTGGGAGCCTATTTGTTCCATGGAGACAGACAGATAGACATGACAAAGCTCATAGTCAACTTCTGCAATTTTGCAAATGCACCTAAAAGTGCAGACCTACATCCATATTCTAAGTGGGATTAAAACTCATCATTGAAATCATTAATTTATTTAAACAATTCAAATAAATACACATGTTTATGAAAAGAAAAATTATTATTGGTGATTTACAGTAAAAATAAACTCAAGGCTGATCATGCAAAAAGATGGCGGAAAAAAAAAAAAAAAAAACCATAATATAAGTATTAGAATTATGTTTACCAGTTTCATTATAGAGGAACTGTGCATGTGGAATCCTTGTAAGTTGCCCAAGTAACCCCAGAATTCCATGGAACCCAGTCTGAATACCGCTGCCTTACATCATGCAACTAGTGTGATCAGACCTAGAACGAAAAATTATTCGTGGTCATGGAAGGCAGTAAACATAAACTTGCAAATCATTTTGAAGTAACAGATTAAAATACTAAGGATTCTTACTTCCTTGGGTTGTAATATAAATTTGTATACTTCCGGGGATGTAATGTTGTTTATTATAGTTAATTTTCCATTTTGGTCTATAGTAAGTCTAGTGACAGTAGTTCAGTACCTTTGCACATTACAACACAACCACACATCTCAGTGACCAGGTTGGTGTAGAGGTAACAAGGTATTATTTTGTCTGGACTGTGCTGGGTTGTAAGCAGTCCTGCTTACTGTCTCCAGGCAAATACTGTGCCAGGACTGTACATCAAAGACCGTGACTCTCTTCTTCACGGCTGTCACATTCCTGTTATACATGATAATTTTCTATTTCATTTATTGCTGTGTAACTTCTGCAGTTGATATAGCAGTATTACATAATCTAATAATCAATTATTGCGGTGTGTATCTCATACAATTTACCACAGATAACAATTACTGGAGAGAGAATACCATCAATCGTAACCAATAATATTTTACTAAACATTTTAAAACCATATTTATGATATCAAGAGAGTGCTTACGGCATGTTTTGGTTGAAATGGGCCATTGTCAGGTAAAGGCATAATATCAAAATATGTCTGCTAAAAGAATTATTGCACCAATAGTTGTCTGAATGAAAATGATATCTCATTTTCACAGTTAACCATTTTACACTGAGGGATAACTTACAGTATATATATATCAATGTAGGTTATACTGTAGTCTTGGTTGGAGAGTACGTAGTTAGGGGGACTTTTCTTGAGTGTTCTGTAGATTCTGAATCAAG
>Ga0123352_10005997_pt1 | contig 18479 bp, 7 predicted proteins | sample TergutLab28metaG_FD_89700 | JGI IMG/M metagenome (GOLD analysis project Ga0123352, IMG submission 89700) | Labiotermes labralis P1 segment gut microbial communities from Petit-Saut dam, French Guiana - Lab288 P1 | ecosystem: Host-associated > Arthropoda: Insects > Digestive system > Gut ... | reverse complement strand
GTTTTGAAGTTGATTATATTCACAAGTATGGTGAACAGAATTATAAATACTAGTAGAAATGAAAGAGTAACTCAACAAGTTTATGACACATACCTACAAATGTTCGATGTATGCACCCTTTGTCACACATCAAGGCGATAGTTCAATTCCTGCCATACTCTGCCCGGCAAGTCAGGTGTGATGGTCTCCACAGCCGCGGTAATTGTGTTCTTCAAATCAGGTATGCTCACGGGTTGTGGTGGCACAAACACTTTGTCCTTCACGTAACCCCAAGGAAGTAGTTACAAGGGGTTAAATTGGGGAACCGTGCAGGCCGCGGACAAAACATCAAGTCCTTATGAGCACCCTGCCCGATCCATCGATGCGGAAGAACGTCGTTCAACCAGCGATGAACGTCTAGACGAAAATGTGAAGGAGCCCCATCTTGCTGCATAATGAAGTCCTCTGGTTCATAAGAGCCATGTCTGTAGCATTTCCAGATAACTTGTTCCCGTCACAGTGTCTTCACGGAAAAAGAAAGGTCCATAAACCTTTCGTGTGGACATTGTGCAAAAACATTGATCTTTGGGGAAGCCTTTTCATGTTGCACAATCTCGAGAGGATTTTCAGTACCCCATATACACACATTATGTGTGTTCACTTTCCCACTGATAAGAAATGTAGACTCATCACTAAACACAACACAATCAAGAAAACCTTCCTCCATAATTGCATCTTGCATCTTAATGCAAAAGTTACTTCGGTCGATGTGGTCTGTCGGTTTCAGAAGCTGCAACAAGTGAAGACGGTAGGGCTTCATGAGCAGTCTCTTTCACAGCACCCTCCATACAGTCATGCTCGACATCTCCAATTCACGACTGGCACGGCACACAGATTTCTTCGGACTGCAAAGAAGAGACTGTCTCACTCGTTCCACGCTTTCTTCTGACACACGTGGCCATCTGCACTTTTTCCTTTACAAAGGCACCCAGTTGTCTGAAACTGCTGATACCAGTGTCTAATGCTATTGGGAGATGGGGGATCACTGTTGAATTGTCGCCAGAATGCCCGCTGAACAGAAACAACTGATTCATGCTTCACAAATTGCAGTACACAAAACGCTTTTTGCTCTGGATTCGCCATTATCATTTTGTTCCATCACAGACCAAGAGAGAAGAGGGGAGTGGGGTTGCGCATGCGCACAAAACTTGAACACCTGCTGTTTCATTCCATATGGGAATATCATTTCTGTGTGCATTTTGAAAATCGTAATGGCAGATTGAAACTGCTCCAATCATTTTGGTATATCCTGTATACACACACACACACACACACACACACACACACGGCTTAAAATAGTACTGATACAATGACAAAATTTGAGGTCACTTCATTGCCTTTGATATCAAGCCTTTTCTTATGAAGTGGTGTATGAGCTAGACTGAAGCTGTGATATGAAATGGACAGTCAGTTAAGAATAGTAAGAATAGTTACCCTCCAACTAATGCATAAATGTTTCTTCATATTGAAAGAAGTACCATAGTTCACTTTTGACATACATACATACATACATGTTTATTGTAATAAATGGTATGACTTTTCTATCATACTGCATATTCTAAGTAGTAGTATGATTTACTGACAAATTACTACTCATAATTATACTATTGTATCTGTATTTCATATGTACTTCTAGGGTATAATAGAGGATCAGTGACTATTAAGAATATGTCTGTAGCACTGTCAAATTGTTCATTATCTTTCAGGCAAGAGAAGAATATCGTGTTCTCAAGCACCGGAAGCAGGTGGAATGGGCAGTAAACATAATACAGAGGCACTACATTCGCTGGAAGGTGAGTCCTTAATCACTTGCTGTACAAATAAACTACTGAACAGGGAAATCTACTGTGCACACATGTCAAAAGACTAGGAATATTGCATGATGTGATGCTCAGTACTTAGAGACTGATGATTGGTATTGTGTTATAATGGTTAGAGGTAATGTGAACTTCTGAAAAAGCACTCTTGTAATTGTGATTCCTGATGTGTGTTTGTAACCAATTTGTACACGTTTTTTATTTTTTAAGTTTTGAAAAGGTTACAGGACATGAATAAATAGTTACATAAATAAAGGAATTTCATTTTTTAATTATAACAATATACATGATAACCAAAACTTCTTTGTGGAGTGGGATAATATGTACAGTCATGCTACTGCAGCATATGTAAACTCTTCTACTGCTTAGTACATTACTAGCCACAGAATGCAATTTGAATTTGACATATAATAAATATCAAATTGTAACCTTATGTTCAGGAGACTGTGGAAACTGTCACCAGTCAGAGCCTTTTATATAAGATTGCACTGCTGGGCGTGGTCAAGTTCTACTTGCCTGTTGAACCTGACAGTGGCATTGTGATAGCTTGGTAAAGCTTTAAGGTTATTAACCAGTGCTTATTCTCGTTCCTTGTAATTATGGCCTTTAATTCCCATACTGAACTCCTGTCAGAGCTCAGGTTGAAGGTAACACCTCTAAACCTGCCTTAGGGGTAGTGACTTAAGCAGGTTGGGTGCCTTTGGCTGAGGAAGAATCTATTGTATCTTGGTTAGACTGCCACCATTGCAGTTTTTCCCATCAGAACAACGAGATGGAATTGTAGATGTGCATGCTATGTGCCTAACCAGTCACTCTTCCTAGGCTATCTTGTCTTATCTGTATGGAGGGCTTAGTACAGTAGATGAGTGCTGCAGGGTTGGATGGGATATTGTCTTACCATTATCCAAATAATGATCCTGTGGAACCTGTGGTCTGCTATGTTGTAGTATGCACATATACATGATGACTGGTTCAAATTTAACTTCTCCCATTCTGTAAAATTTTCGTATAGTTCACAAATTTATTGCAACCTTATTGACCCAGGAATGTTAGCTCAGATTCTAGGCTCAGTATTCTATTTCAAACTATTTTGCATGAACTATCATATGATCAGCTTATTCACAGCAGACTTTGAACAATATTAGCCGTACCTTTGATGCAGATGATGAATAGAAGTGGCATTTGGTACCTTGAGTTGACCAAGGCAGTGATGATGGATGCTTGACTTGTATAAATGTCAAGTCTTAAAATTGTTACATTGATGAGCATAGATTTGTGTAGCAGGATTGTTTCTGATTCATCATCTATAAAAAATTGGGATTTTTCAGCTGTAGAACTGCTTCCTGCCAGTAGGTATTACTTGCACAGTGCAGTACACTAGCCTCTGACTGCTACATGCCTTGGTAGTTCACTGGGCATTCATAAGCAAAAGCTATTATGTTGCAAATTTTTCCTTGGTCTAGAATATTTCCCAGTCAATGGTTTGAGGTAACATTTTATTAAACTGATATTTCTGTATGTCTCACAAAAGTAATAATAATACTATTACAAAGTTTAATAGTAACTGAATTAATAAACTGTCAGAAATATTAATACTGAAGCAGTATAATGGTGTATGAAAATGCCACTTCTGTATAGAATGCATATTTACAGTGATTCAGATGACAGGATTTGCACAGCAGATCGCAAGAACAGTACCAAGTTGTAAACAATAGATCAAGGGGTCGGTTTTCACTATCGCCTGTTCTTTAAGACAAAAATGGGACAATGTCTGTTATATTTTTTAATGGCAGGTAGAAATAGTTGAATATTTAAATTGGGGAGTGTCTGTTATATTTTTTATGGAAGCAGACTAGGATGCTTTCTGTTGGATCTGCGATCAATATTCAAATTCTGGGATTAAGTTTTGCATCTTCTGTGGTGCTTTAGCCCATTTTGGGGCCCTTACCACCATGTTGCTAGCATTTTGAGACAGTTGCATTTTTTACAAAGTGAGGATGTCATCACCTTTCTCAGCCCCCAACCTTCAGGGCCACGATATCTTTCTTTGTTTGACACCTCGCTAAAAACCTGTCTTGCATAGATGGCCCTACCAGCAGCTAGGCTGCTGCCTGCATAGCTTACAATTTCAATGGTGCATACCAACTCCCTTTGTTGAAGTGGAGGTACCATTGAAGGAGGATTACATTATTGCTTAAAAATTTTTCTTCTAGAGATTGCAGTTTCTACTTCGCCTTACTCGACAACTTCCTCCAGAATCTGAGTCTCCAATCAGCAGGGAGTGGCCACCATGTCACAGAAGATTAGCAGAGACCAGCCTAATTCTTAGACGGATACACCACAAGTGGAGGGTCTGTATACTTTACTTCAAAACGAATTGATGCGTTTGGAACAAAAACATTAGAAAGCAAATGGGAAAGCATTATGAACAGGAAACTATTATTATTTTGATATATTTTGTGGTTGGGGAAGTTTGGCTATAAAGGACTAGAGTTACTGAATCTTACAGTATTTTTGTATACCTTCCTCCTCTGTAAATTTTGCTTGATTGAATCTTGATTGTAACAGGATAGTCTGATAAAGATTTCTTAACAGGTGTTCTCTTATTTCTCCAGGCAATACCATAATTGTACTTAATATACTTCCCTCACTGTGTATTAAAGTGCATTGTTATTAACTACTGCTCCATAATAGTAAAGAGATATCTAGTTTGGATGTTCTTTGTACATGTGCTTTTTGTAATTAATGATAAAATTGTATTTGAAAAATGTGTAGTCACCATATATACTCTTACATTACAATGTGTTTCCTCAAGATGGGCAAGTATCAAAGTTTGTCAAGGAAAGAACAGACTAGATGTTGGTTATTTTAATTCCAGTGTCACAGATATCGTCTCAAATTTGACCAAACAGCAAGAAATAGAATGAGAGAAAAAGTGACAGCTAGTATTATCTTCAAGGACAGGAAAGCTTCATACCCACGAAGGTGAGGATGTAAACTGATTCATTGATGTACTTTATAGTTGAACTATATAAAACTGTATAGTATACAAGTTTTTATGTTTTGTTTTAAGTGTGTCACATCCCTTCCTGGGGGATTATGTTCGCCTTAGACAGAATATCCAATGGAAGAAGGCCTGTATAGAGACCAACGACCAATATGTGGTGTTTGCAGACATCATAAACAAGATCACCAGATCAAGTGGGAAGGTTATTGTGTTTTTTTCTTCTGCTTTGTCTTGCTTTGGTTGCTTGCTTATAATAACTAACAAAATGACATTTTGTATATTGTGCTCATGTAAATGATATTTTATGTTTTCTTCATTATATTATTTTCTGATTTATTTGGTTTTGTAGGTTTAGATCTGACACTTCTGAATTTAACTGTAGAAATAACTATGACATCATATGTATAACGATTGTAATGTATTATATTTTAGTGAGTTTTAAGTATTGGCAGAGACTCCCTGAAGAAGGCGGAGTTGCGCCAAAACATGTAGGAGTAAACATAATGCTGTATTGTTATGTATATTAGATGTTCGTATGTTGGGTTTATAAAATGAGCAGTTTAGTGGGATGAAGTTCGGTGCTGTTTCATATGTGTGTGTACATGCTTTTAGAAGATAACAGGTTGTGTTCTGTTGTTTACTGTAGGGACTGTAAGATGTTGAATGTATCACTTTATTTCTTCAGGGGGTAATATTACACTTTTTAGTATGCAGAAAAACCTTGCTTCTTATATCTGTACTTACGACGTATTTCATCACACACACTTAGACCATAAGACCAGCATTCTGAACATGATTTTCAAGACACATACAGTGGAGTTCCTTTAATCCTCCACCTGTGGGATAGGACAGGTGCTGAGTTACCAAATATTCTAGATTATCAAACAGTATCTGTACTGAACTAAGTTCATACAGTTAATAGTTCGTTACTGCATCTATACTGGGGCTGTAGGACTAAGCAGAGGAATATTCCATTTGGATACCTACTTCTGCTGCTGCTGCTGCTGCTTTAGGGGTGTTAGGGTCCCTTTCTATGTTTTCTGGGGTCCCTTCAGTTTGTACCAGGGTTGCTGAGGGACCAGAAGACTGTTAACCAGGAGTTTTCATACTGCAGCAATTGCTGGAGGAGGAGTATGCTGAAGCATCCATATTTGGGACTTTTTTATATAAGTTTCAGCATGTTTTGAAGTTAATTGTAAGTGTAAAGAACTGAAGTTTAGGAAGAAGTAGATGAAGAACAATTGAAAGTGGTAGAGATAATAGGAAGGAAGTTTCATTGAGCTTCAGGAAGAGGTTTTATGTCAAAAGATCTCAACCTAAGGTGTGGATATTTTGTGAAGGTGTAGGGCGAATATGAGGACCTTGATTGAATGAAGTTGGTGTTGGGGGGTTGGATAATGGGGTTTCATTTTTCTTTTCACAGAAAGAAAGAGAGGGTGTACAGGTAGTGATGTGTTTCAAAGTTTCAGTAAAGAAGAGAATAAAGAAGCAGTTTTTCTTAGAACAATAGATAATTCATTGTTGATTATTACTGTAGAGATGCTGAGAAAAAATAAACGATGTCACTAGAGTACAAATGCAAGAAGTAAGGCACTCTAGTTATTACCTTCACCTTTTTGCAGGATTTTATTAAACCTCGTTTAAAGAACTGAATGGAGGGTTCAAATTTTTAGGCGTGTTTGCAAAATTGCGGAAAGCAACTATTAGCTTCATGTGTCTCCTTTTGTCTGTCCACATGGAACAACTTGGCTCCCACTGGAGGGACTTTCATGAAATTCGGTTGTTGAGTATTTTTTGACAATCTATCAAGAAAATTCATGTTTTATTAAAACTGGACAGGAATAACAGTTACTTTACATGAGGGCCAATATACATTTTTAATCATATCTCACCCACTTCTTCTTAGAATGAACATTGTTTCAGATAAACATTGTAGAGAAAATTGAAACACCCGTTTTATGTTCAGTATACACATATTTTTTTTAAAACTGTACCATTTATGGAATAATGGGGAAAAAGTTGTACAGCAGGGTAGGCCACAGATGACAATATGGTGCATGCTCGTTGCATGCTGGATACTTGAAGTTACAAATACACACTCAGGTTGTGTAATATTTATTGCTTTTCCACTGCAACAATGGTTGTGTGAATGCGCCTTGTGTTACGTTATATTGACATTGCTTGTCTTGTTGTTGTATTATATAGTGCATTTTTTCATCACATTGTCATCCTTATATATTCCAATTTGCGGAATTTAAGTTACAAGTAAAGCTTCCATCAGCCACCTGCATTTTCTCATCTTTCATCATTTATTGCATACTTGTCCCAGTCTTTGGAAACGTTTCGGTTTAGTCTACTAAACTTTTTATGATCTGTACATATGTTTGCTTTTCTTTATTTGCTTTCACCCTTTTGATGCCTTTTTCAATTTGTATTACATGGCCATACCACTGCCATCTTTGTCTTCTTTTATGGCTTATGGCATGACTTCAGGTCTCACTTTATAGTAATTACAAGACATTTTAATATTACTCTGTTAGTTTGTTGACAGATGTGAAGCAGTAGTGTAATGAACACAGATATTGAATTGTCCATCTGTGTTTTATAGTAATTGAAACCAAATTGATGTAACAGGATGATGAACATAAAATTTAAAAGGGTGGAATAAAACTTGAAATTAAAACACACCAAATTTGCACACAGTTTGTTCCAATCCTATTTGTGCTGTCAACAAGCTCCATGCTGATACTGGATCAGCGCACACTGCAGATCAAATATCGTGTTCCGGCAGCTGAGATCTACCGGTTATCCCTTAGTCCATATTTGGACGATGTAGCTGTCTTCCACATTCGTGCTGTAAGTAGCATTTGTGACAGAGGAGAATCAATTTTAATGTATTATTGCACCTCAGAGTTTACATTTGTGACACCCTTGAATGTGTATTATCTAGTGCAAGTGTCATAACCTAATTTTCTATTTATTTTTCATAATTAGTGTGTATTTTTAACTTAATGTATGAGAGAATTTTCATCCCTTCTGATGTTTTTGCCTGCATGTGTGTACAGCAAATTACACTATTTAACAGTGTAACTCTGCAACAACGCCTCAGTATTTGAAATTCATGGGTCTTTATTGCAGTTGCATTTTTCTTGAAAAAAATAAACTTTTTTTGAGACAAGTTTAGGGGTAAAAAAATTGGAAGCATTTGTCCTTTTGTTTTTGATACTGCTGAAACTAGCTGACTGATTTCAGTATGAACTCGATATTTGAGACTTTATTATATGCTGTCAAATACAACTTTCAGTGTTAGATACATATTTTACACCTTGAAGATTCAGGTGTGTGGGATGTAATGCTGTGTTGCTGGGTGAGTGTTTCCCAGTGTTTTGAAGGCAGTTCATTCCTTCAAAATATCAGGAACCACTCATTCAGTGACACATTGTCACATCCTGGAAGACTTGCATCCTCAATGACATCTCTGCGAGAACCTCAGAACTTATGTTTTACATCTTATTTTTCTCCCAGGAAGTTTTATGTGACTTTGTTAGCATTATTTAGTTGTTTATGAGATACCCAGTGTCATTAACAAAGGTGAGACTAAGGATGCGGGGAAAATAGTAAGATATCAAACATAAAAAAAAAACTGCTGCAAGTTATATTTTGTGGTAGATATGATATGAGGTAAAGGTAGCATAGTCCCCATGCTCAGGTGCCATATCATTATGGCATATGGGGAAATGTAGGTATAGCTCAATATCTTGTTAACCTTGGCAGTAGGTGGAGGTGAATAATCAGCTTCACACCCTGGCTGAGGAAAGAGCACCTGGTACCCATGAATAGGGGGGTGGTTTAGCCCTGCAGCTGTTTTATACATTGTAATGCTTAGCAAGGTAGATGCATGATACATGTGCCATTTGCATCTCATTATAATACCAAGATGTATGTGATCTGTAGCCACTTCACTGCTGCTTGTTTCACAAGACAAGAATGAAGATATGTAGTCTGTTTTCATCAGTCACTGTATGTGATCGCTTAAGAAATACTTTCATTTTTTATGTACTTTTCTGTGCTTTTTATTCTGTGTAGTAGTGAATGTATTATAAGGTACTTCATAGTAACACCGGTGGCATAATCAGTGACAGTACAGGCAGGTCTAATTTTACGCCAGGATTACATTCCTGAAAAAGTCGTGCAAATCAAAATTGTGCAAATCGAACACAAAATTCCCATTTAAAACAGTATATTTCCAGGAGGTTAGGGGATTGACAGCTTCTTCCTATATAGTATGACTATACCACTAGTGGACATATGGACCTGTAGTGTATATGTGTACTGTATATGAAGTGTATATACATTTCTATACAGTTTACATGCAATTCTATACAATTTATTTATTTCTTTATTTATAATGCAATAAAAATTTAAGAGACTCACATCCATAGTTTTTGGTACTGTTCATTCTGACAGGAATGTGGTAGTCTTACTACAAAAAAAAACTTTTGTTCCTGACTTGGCACTTTCCTTAATGCTATCAGCATTATCACCAATTCTGCATGTGCTACTATGAGCAAGTCTGACATTATGGCATATGTCAATGATTTGTTCACATTTTTCAAGTAACTTATTATGTGTAATTTCTCTTCATTGCTGAACGTCCTTTGCCAATTTTTCACTTGAATTGCACTAGATGATGGTGATTTATGTATCTCACTCATCTTGGTAAGAAACACTAATGCTGTTGAAGAGGAAACTACATGAGCTGCATGCTTGTATCACCAATGTAGTCAATCCATACATATGACTGATGGCATGTCAGTGACATTACTTTCTGTTAGACTTTTACAGAAGATATGTGTAGCCACAGGTCACCTATGCCACTCATGTTAAACCAAAAATTATCATGTAAATTTGAAAAGTGACATAAATTTACAAGTTGTGTTAAAGCGCAAATGTGCAAGACAGAATTATGTAAAAGTATTGCCATTTGGAAGTCATCATAATAGCTACCAAGAAATGAATGCATAATGCAGCTGCAAACCAACATCTAGATAACCATTCCTATGAATGGGTTGGTTATAAGGCTCAGATCAGAAGAAAACTATAAATACATATGTTATTTTGGTAACAAAATCTTTTGGAAAGAGGCCATTTGAAGTAGCCAGAGTAGATGGAAAGATAATTTTGATACGGATGTTAGGGATATAGATTGGAGGACAGCAGCTAAATTGAACTGGTTCTGAATGGGTTCCAGTAGTGGACTTTGATATAAACATCAGTCTTTCGCATTGTACTATTAAGTGGGTGACTGGTTGGGAATGTTGGTTTCTTGATTTGTTGATTGGTCAGTTCCATGAGGTTGGTCATTTAAGCTCAGAAAGTCAGATATAAAAATTGAATCAAGTTCTGAGCTTTTTTTTTTTTTTTGCATAGCTCAGTGTGTTTGTATTGTTATTGGAAATGTGTTTCTTTGCTATGTCAGTCTGCTTGTAGCTATGACAAAACAACCAAAGCTGATATCCCTAAAAAAATAACATATTTACAGTTTAGGAATTTACACCAAGGAAGTCATTCTGTGGCTCTAATGAGGTTAGAGTTCTGAGTTGCACTTGAAAGCAATATTTTCTGCCTGTTGAAGTTCTTTGTCAGTTCATTCCCATGTGAGTATATATCAGAGCTTGTTTTCTAGTATTTAGTATTCATTGGGCTGGTTTATACTTCTTGAATTTTGAAATATCTGTATTAGTACTTCTTAGACAGATTGAAACTTTATTACAGGTATGATTAACATCATGCAATTAAGAAGGATGTGACAGGCAGGGCATGCAGTGTATATCAGAGAGATGAGATATGACTTTGTACTGCAAGAAATTTGCTGTAACACGTTCGGGAAATCAGTGTAATCATAAATAAAATTCTCTGTTTTACAAGACCTTGCCTGCGTTACGTGAGTGTGCAACTTGGTCTCTTATGTTAAGGGAAGAATGTAGGTTGGGGGTTATATGTAGTAGTAGTACCAACAAAATGCACACAACTATATTAAAATTAATTTATATATACAGTGAGCTCCATGTGTTTTGGAAAAACATGTGGCCGTCTTCCATTGTATTTTATCTCTGTGAAGGTGACAACCTGTTTGGCCAAAACGTGTAGGAGATCATTGTGTATGCAAATTAATTTTGATTTACTGTTCTTGTTTGCATTTTGTTGATGCTACTACTATACATAATTGATTAATGCTTGATTTATGGATTATATCTAGGCTGATGGTGTTTGAGAATAGGGTGCTGCAGAAGAAATATGGGCTTAAGAGGGTGGAACCAATGGAAAGTCTGCAGAAATTTGTATATTGAGGAGGTCCATGATTTTTACCCTTCACCAGATATTATTAAGGTGATTAAATCAAGGAGGATGAGATTGATGCAGCATGTGTCAAGTCAGGAGAAAAAGGGAAACTCATTTGGGGTTTTGGTAGGAAACAGACAACTTGGAAGACCTATGCAAAGATGGGATAATAATAATAAAATGGATCTTAAACCAGTAGGATGAAACGGCATGGACTGACTAGAGAAAGGCACAAGATACAGGCTCTTGTGAACATGGTAGCTACATAAAATGCAGGAATAGCCAAGGAACTGGTGGGTTTTCAAGAAGGGCTCTACTCCATGGAGTTTGCTACTTACCTACCTATCTATGTACCTACCCACCTAGTTAGGTAGTTAGTTGGTTGTTTGTTTGTCAGTCAGTTTGTGTTATGAGACCAGGAATAGCATATTGGGTGTGGGTATAGTATGCTCGTATTTTATTTGTAAAATTAATTCAAGACTGAATAGACTAAATAATCTATCTCATACTAGGCCAAACATGTGTATGCACTTCACTTGCCATTGCAAACCTGGGGAAATTTTGTCCCTTCTTTGAGCATATGATGTTGATGTTGTCATCAGCCCGAAGTATGTAATATTCCTCATTGCATGTGAATTATTAAGCCAGAAGTTGAACTAATGTAAATAAAAACCTCAAAACAATTCCTTTATTGTGCCTTTTGATAAGTTCCAATTGAACTACAGTTTCATGTCAATTATATGTGTTTTATAATACATCAGTGTCTTGTGAAGGTGGAAACTGGGATAGCATAGTCTGTATAGTGGCTAGGCTACAGTCTGGCTATCCAAGGAACTGTGGTTTGATTTGCAGTGGGAGAAAAATTTTACCTCTCCTCCAAAAACTCCAAGTTTCACCTCCCAACCTCAGTGGATACTAGAGGCTGTTTCATCATCAGTCTTGTGCTAGAGTACAGTGTGTACCTTGGTTTCCCATGCAATTCTCTTCCACTCCTATTGATCTTGGGTCTTCACTTGTCAGCCATGGATACTCATACTAGAAGCAGTTTCCCTGGTGTTAAAGCAGCTGGTGCATGAAGCTGTCCACTTACACTTACCTAATGCTAAGGTTGAGAATGGGTGGACTTATGCCTCCACTCTGCTAAGTGCCTTTATAATGTGCTTACTACGACTTTATCTTTGACTATACCGCTTACCAGTTTGGGGTTTATGTTCCTAAAATACACTGCAGTTGGCAAGACCAAGGACTGTGTGAAATTGGAAGTGTGTGAGACAGTGGTCACTGTCAACATTGATTAGAATATAAACGGTCTGTTCCTTCACTAAACACTAGAGCATATTACTGACTCCATTGAACAGAATCCTTCTTGAGAAGATAGTTAAAAATGGAACCAAAAGGTTTATTATTGTCTTCACAAGAATGTTTCACTGAACTTAATGAATCTGTTCCACATCCTCCCATTCTGCTTCTTTTTGCAATGAACATAACCCATAGAGTCTCGTGACTTTCCAAGTTTAAAATTACATACAAATTTTTAATTGTGTTGGTTGTTCCAAGCAGTACATTCAAGTCCAAAGTCCTGCGTAACATTTTGTAATGTATTTTCTAATGTATGGTTTTTGTCTGGTGCGAAGTTGTTACCCTCTTAGCCAATCCCCAAGCAGGAGGAACGCTCCCTATTGGTTGTTTTTGAATGCTTATTCAGTATTTTTTTAAAGTTATTATTATATTTATTCAGTATGTTTACAGCTACTGTCTGTATTCAGAGGCAGTTTTCTTCATTTGAAACAATGCTGTGTTGGTAAGAGAAACGTTTAACATGGCAGAACATATAACATGCCTAAAAATCAATTAGACATGAGATATTAAAGACTATTACAAAATGTGCATCAAACTGATGATCTGGAAGCTGACTGGTTTTGAGTGACGCAATAGACTTACCTCCAGCAAATATGGATGGCTCAGTTTGAAGGCCACCAGTGTTTCCCCTGTGTACATAGAATACAAAAATAAAACCAGATACGACAGTTAAAAAATTGTATACGTATGTGTAATTATGGGTTCTTGATGTCTGTAGTTCTCGAGAGTTTGCTGCATGTAACATTTTATTTTAGGAATACTTGTACAAGATGGACTGCATTTTGGTGCTTATATGTAATGTTAGTAATTTTGAAGTCAGACCTGCTAGAATCCTTGTTACAAGTTACTTGTGCCATTGTAGCGTTATTTTTCACTAGAGATACATTGCCATTTTTTGCAGCATATGTATCATTTTGTTTTGTGGTTTGTAACCTTGGTTGAAGTAGTTGTTAGCGTAGCTGCCATATTGTGTATGTTTCTAGCCCAGCCCGAGCTCAGAGGTGACGAGCCACCAGAACATTCCTGGCTGCCTGTTTCAGAGTGACCTCAGCAAGAAGAAAGGTGACTTCGTCTTCCAGACTGGCCATGTGATTGAAATTGTAACTAAGCTGTTTCTAGTGGTGCAGAATGCAATAGGAAAACCACCTGAAGTCAACATCAGTACAGAGTAAGCAGTTTATTACTAAGGCCATGTTTTATTCTGTAATTGAGTGTTTCATCTGTAGGTCTTTTAATCATAGTGTGAACTATGCAAATGCAATGTTAATAAAATCCAACTAGATGCAACAGTATGCAGATATTTATTTACTGCAAAGTCACTCTTCATGTTTTGGGTGTCACAGCACCCATCATCAGGAGTACTAAGAACTGTAACCGCAGTCTCTGGTACAGGTAACAATGAATTGTGATGCACGGAACCATACACTTAAAATACGCAAATGCAGTTGGCATTTGTTGAAGAATGGAATTCATGAACATTTATAGAAAAGTTTTGCTATTATACATGTGTGGAAGGTTTTTGGATCAAAATTCAATATTACATCCTGAATGATGTTTCAGTATTTTCTCAGCATCTGTGAAGAATACTGTTCCCTCTACTGTGTCTGCATACCATGAAATAATGTTCATAAATTATGCATATCAGTGAGAATTATCTAATGATTATGATCCAGTGACTTTTATGAGCAGTGACAGAAGACTGTTCACGGCATTTCCTTTTCATTGTTCATCAACATGTTAACATCAGTCATTATTTTTACGTGTCTCATATCAAAGTGTAGAATGTGAAAATTTGAAAATAGTAACTGGTATCATATTTAACGAAATAAAAGATGGCATTTCTACCCCCCCTCCCCCTTAAATTTATTGTTTAAATGCGTGGAGTTGTCTCAAATTCGAGTTTGGAGTGTTAAACTAGACCACAGCAAGCCAATTGTGACACTTCTTTGTGAGATATCACAATAGCATGACAGCATATCTCCAGAAGTGATGCTGTAGGGATTTAAGAAGTGCTGTGTATGCATTGTACTGAATGTGTGTGATGACAGTAAAGAGGTTCTGAGTGGTAGCAGTGAGTGTGAGGAAGACAAGGTACTGATTTTGAAGATGGACCCATGTAAGACACTGATTGGTAAAGGCATATTGTATGTCATATTTTATGTATTAACTGCATAAAATTAATTAATGGTAAAATATTTTTTCGCAGCATGTGTTTAATTCCAGGTCACATTAGGTTTCTTTTGGCCTGCATTTTTTATTATGGGGTTGTCTTTGATTAGGGTGATCTTGCATTTGGGTTAATATGGTAACGTCATCAGTTAACACTGCAGACATTTGTAGAACTGCAGTCAAATAATATCAGTGCTCATTCCATGGTACTGTTTATTTAAATTACTACAACAAATTTAATAAGCACATTCCAAGACTCTCATTAGACTTGCAAGGCATAATATGATGTTATGTAACATGGCTATCATAATATGGATCTCATTTTTTCATCCTGCATTTTGCTGATACCATGTCTGTAAACAGTCATAATGTTAGTTAACTTGTTGTGTAATATGCTTACTGGAGAATGTTATGCACTGAGTTATGTCTCATAATTTTCTGTTCTGGACAATTAATATTTAACACAAATGTATAAGACTTATTTATTTGTTTATTTATTTATTTATTTATTTGTAGTCTGTCAGTATTGTCTTCATCAGATAGCTTGATCCTTTCTAACGCGGGGTTGAAGAGGCAAGCTGGTCAGGAGGAAAACACAGCACTTGTAGCTCCAAACTTTTCTCTATGTTTCAAAAACATTGTCTTGTAACCCGCAGAACTCTGCAGTGTCTTTGAACAATTCAGTTTTTAACAAAAGGAAGGTCTAATAAAACACAAAATTTAACTTTAACAGAAGCAATTCCATTGCATTAGACAGTGTACTCCTATTCCCAAAAGAGTAGACTTTTTGGAACAAGCATAACGTTGCCTGGCCGTGCTGACCTGAACCAAGCGGTGATAGGACCATGCTGACAACAGCTGTATGCAATGTTAGGAATCTCAAATATCAAGTTATCTGATATGCACAGCAGTTCTTACCCCACAGTGTTGAGTGATGAGAGGAGAATGAACAATAATATGGAAGAATATGAAGGAAAGTGATCATGGCCTAATGTAAGGTGCTGTTCTGGAAGTTGTTTGAAGAAACTGGGGGAATTTGAAAACCTTCACTCAGGATTTTCGATATCCTGGGCGAGATATGAACTGAGCTCCTCTCGAATAGAAGTCAGAAGCACTTTTGACTGAGTCAGCTTGCTTGGTATACTTCCTATAAATATCCTATAAATGCAAAAGCAAAATATGTGGAAATATAACATATAAAACAGAAGTATAAATACAGTATATGAGTCAGTTAATGTGAAATAAGTGGTGGGATCAATGTAATATTATTACTTCATTATTACACAGCATAATGGCAAAACAGTGTTGTTTAAGAGTATCTTCAGGTTCTTAAAAAAAACCCTTAGATTGCTTCTTGTTTTATGTATCGGTTTATATGTAGTCTCCAACCTTATATATGCAGTTTTCTAAATTATATTTCGTGTTTGTTTTACTCAGATTTGAGGCAAATTTTGGCCAGCAGACGGTGATGTTCACTTTCAAATGTGTGGGCCTTCCAGAGGTGCAGCCTGGACAGATCCGTATCCTGCGTAAGGGGAACAAGATGGAAGTTCTTGTATGAGGAGTAGCTCTCTTGGCTCATGCATCCATGAGGCATTAGATTTATAGGAAGGTAAGAATAATTCTAATCATGTTTGCTTTAAAGATTTGACTGAAAGGAACCTTATGTATAAACTTAAAGAATATTGTATTTACAGTAATATATTTATTTACATTTGCGTATTTGTATAGGGTTACATAGCTTCTGCATTACATTTTGCAAAATTGAAGCATTGTCTACTTCAATTCAAAATGTACAGTGACTTGTGTATTACAGCATCTCACAGCTGACTTTCTTGTTAGTTTTGATGTGTGTCTGTTAGGACTGATTACAACAGTTCCACCCATTTTTATTCACTCATATAATCTATGAATAACAATTTTTTTGAAAGCTATAATGTAGTTAGTTGTGAGGTTTCTTGAGGTTTCCACTGCAGATTTGTGTGTTTGAAACTAGAGCAGTCCATGTGCATTCTTTTTTTTGGTGAACAAAGTAGTGCTGGGATGGGCTTTTCTATCAATTACTCCAGATATACTGTGTCATTGCCATTCCACCAATGGCCCATACTGCTATTCATCCATCAACCTTCAGTGTTGTAAAATCATTATAGTTGATAGCATTGCTGAATAAGACAACTAAGAGTTACGTCTGTAGTTACTGTTATCCTGGAATGTCTAAGGTATTACATGACTGCTTTATATTTCATGAGACAGTGTAAATCATCTTTCAGTTATTCTCTGTCATTATGCACATTCACAAAATTGGGAAAAGTGACTATTACTTTGGCCATGTCTGTCTGTCTGTCTGTCTGTCCCTCTGTCTTCATGGAACAGCTGGGCTTCCACTGGATGGATTTTCTTTAAATTTAATATTTGGGTATTTATTGAAACTCTGTTGGGAAATTTCGAGTTTGATTAAAATCTGAAGAATGACAGGTATATTACATGAATATGTATGTATATTTATGATAATACCTCACTGTATTCTTCTTAGAATGAGAAATGTTTCAGACAGCAGTTGTAGAGAAAATCAAAACTGACATTTTAGGTTCAATAACTTTCCAAAAAATTGTGCCATTTATGAGATAATGTAAAAAATATGGTGCAGGCAGACAGGCCTCAGATGACAATATGCTGTGGCACATACACACTGCATGTTGGATAACTAAGGCCAACTACACACACTCAGAATAGGTAGTACTTATTGCTTTGACATGGCAACAATGGTTATGTGAATGTGTCTCCATGTTACATTTTTACATATGTTGCCTGCCTTTTTTTCTTCTTAATACTATTTGCTTTAATTGCATGCAGCCTTATTTGTGAACAGTGATACTCGTTTCTGTTGTGGCCTTCTTGGTTATGTTACCATGTGATCTGGTGGAACCACAGAAACCTGTTACTTGCATCAACAGAGTAGAATATCTAGGTAGCTTGTTCCTCTGAACCATGATTGACAACCTACCAGACTTTACTGTGTCATAATCTGGAAGACCTCAATCCAAATCTTTGCTGCCGTGATAAATTCAAATCTCATACACTTATTTGCTGTTCAGCTTGTTGTATTTAATTGCTTTTGGAGTGCCATGCTTTTTTTGTGACCTTTATTGGTCAGGTCTTCAGAAAATCTTTGAGCTAAGCAGATATTCTGTCTGTCCATGCTGGAATATAACTCCTGGGTGATTGGTGAAACTTGCTCTGAAATTCATGTGGCTCAGGATGGGGTCCTCTGTGAACATACAAGGGTGTATCCAAAAGTTCCAGGACAGTACTTGTAAAAAGAAGTTTGCGTACCTTGGATGTTAAATTCCTCCATCACCTTCAAAGTACTCCCCTTTTGCACGAATACAGCGGTTCCAGCGTTTCTGCCATGCTTGGAAGCATCTCTGGAAGTCCCTTTTTGGAATTGTATCAAGTACCCGCTGCGATTCCTCTTGAATCTCTTCATTGGTGTCAAATGTTCGACCCTTCATCCGAAGCTTCAGCTTGGGGAAGAGGAAAAAGTCACAGGGGGCCAGATTGGGTGAGTATGGGGGATAGAGGATCACTGTCATGTTGTTCTTGGCCAAAAACTGTGAAACTTTATAGGACCTGTGAGCCGGGGCATTGTCGTGGTGGATAATGAGGTTCTGGTTTTGCCATTTCTGTGGCCTCTTGCGCCGCACATTTTCACGTAACCTTCTTAGAACATCACAGTAGAAGTCTGC
>Ga0123352_10005996_pt1 | contig 18481 bp, 10 predicted proteins | sample TergutLab28metaG_FD_89700 | JGI IMG/M metagenome (GOLD analysis project Ga0123352, IMG submission 89700) | Labiotermes labralis P1 segment gut microbial communities from Petit-Saut dam, French Guiana - Lab288 P1 | ecosystem: Host-associated > Arthropoda: Insects > Digestive system > Gut ... | reverse complement strand
ATGTTTATTTATATTCTTCACATATTTCGGGCAGCCATGTGCCCATAATCAGGAGAATTATTGTATCAATGCGACACCTGGTTTATGTCACTCTGTGTAGATGCAGATGCTCCTGCATACCAGATGGTCATCTACACAGAGTGACATAAACCAGGTGTCGCATTGATACAATAATTCTCCTGATTATGGGCACATGGCTGCCCGAAATATGTGAAGAATATAAATAAACATAGAAGAAAAAATTGTGCGGCAAGTTGGTTATTTACAAGGATCATACCAGAATGCACGGTCAACAAAACATAAAATTAAGTACGGTTATGTTATACTCAGTGAAACATATGGATATAGAGCCGTGTTATGTTTGGAACGTTTGATATTTTCTCGGGAACCAATCATTTAACGCGAAGTAAAGGGATTATTACTGGGAATATTATAATTTTCACTCTGTTTATCTTTCAGTAAGACAATTTTACAAAACCAAGTACCTTTCAGTATTCGTCTAACAACAACAGTGTTTCCTGACTCACGCATGTCGAGAATGTATAAATAACGATATCAATAAACATAGGAGAAAAAGTTTGATGTTTCATATTTTCAGACACCACAGACAAAATTTTTAGTCGTCCTTGCGAGATATTCAACTATGTTTTCCTCATCATTAAACAAATGGATAACAAAATGTGTCAGAATAAACAGAAGGAGGGTCATAAGTGAAAGTGTTGAAATGCTGTATGGAATTCAACTATTGTTCGCTCTCTTCGAGCCAATCTATATGTCATCAGTTTTATTTGTTATAAATTGTAATCTGTTAATGGACAATGGAAGTTAAGTATTTCGTTTGATAGAATTGGAGCATTTATTCATTGTGATAGCTTTTATTGCGCTGTATTTGGCTTCTTCTGTCTGAGGTACGTGAACGATAGAGACCTACATCGCTTTTGATGTTCAGGTGACCGTGCATCGTGATAAATTCTTATAATCAAACCGAATAGATGCACTAATTTCTCAAATTTTTTTTGGAATAAAATTCCACATGTTTAGGACAGGTCCTCTTTCCACCATCACGAGTGTTTCACTGTAAACACAGCAATGGTATATGTCATACAGGTGTGCTGACAGCTTGCGAGCTGTCAGCACACCTGTATGACATATACCATTGCTGTGTGTACAGTGAAAAACTCCTGATGATGGAGAGAGGAACTGTCCGAAACATGTAGAGTTTTATTCGAAAAATAAATTTGAGAAATTTGTGTATCTAATCGGTTTTATTATAAGAACCTACAGCGCTGTAACACTGTACCACAAACAGTCCAGATTAGGGCTTCAAAGAGTGAAACTAGCCGTTGATGCAGTATAGTTTAAGGCTCCATACGTTTGAAATTTCCACATAATATATTCCTAATCTAATAAATTAATTACCACTTTGCTGAAACATAGAAACGAAATTCGTATTTAAGCGACATGTACAGCGCTTCTGACTGGAGTTAATGTAACATATTTTCTTCCTTCAAAATTACAGTCATACAGAACTTAATTTGACCTGTTTATGGAAGTTTAATTTGGAAGAAATAGGCGTAGATTTTAAGGTAATATTGAAGTATATCTTAAAGAAATAATGTACGAGGTTGTCAATTGAATTCATCTGACTCAGATCGCGGACCAATGAAGGGATTCTGTACACGTAGTAATATAATTTTGGATATCATCAAGGAGAATAACCAACCGTAACGCATCGACTCTGTCGTATTCACTCGCTTTTGTTTAAATAATTAAATATTTGTTAGTCTCCTTAATTTTTTGTTCGAATTGTTGGTCGCTCCGACAAATGTTTAACCATTTACGCTCTAAATACACGCAGACACGCGTACATATGTTCTCCGTGTAACGTGCTTATTATTATTTGCCGATTTTTTTAAAACAAAATCTGAAAATACCGACAAATTGTATCGAAATGTCCCGTCGTAAAATTTCATGAAAATCAGTAGCAATTCTCGATTTCTACGTGCAACAGACGGACAGACCGCCGTCATGTGGGCGAACAGGCACTTTATTTTGCTACTTTTCTTAAAAAAAAAAAACTCGCGCCAAAATTGAAAGGTAACGCAGCCGTGTACAACACACACATGGCTGTTGACGGCTGTCAATACTGCATCGGCGCTGCTTGTAACTTAAGTAGGTTATGTTTATTCATTTGTGTTTTGTCTCTCGCTCAGCTAAACCAAACTTACAACTTTCCCATTGTCAACTCTAATAATTAAAAAAAAAATAAAGCCTAAAACCCCCGCTCGCTCTCTCAGTCCTGGCTTCAATTACCTGTGTCCCCGTCTCTGTTATCCAGTTTTTACGGTGCCACTGTTAGAGACCCCTCATTAGCACTGACGAGACCATCCTTGGCGGATTTAACTGGAGTGGAAGTAAATAGCTCTCCTCCACGCGATATAAAAAAAATCGTCTGTGACGTGTCAGTAGATGCCGCTGTGTTACTGCAGACATTGCTATCCACAGTTGCTTTACTGAAGTCTCGAAGTACGAATATTTATAGAGGATTTATACCGATCCCAGTGGCCGCGCGGTCTAAGGCGTGCTTCTGCGGCCACTTGCCTCCTGAAGTAGTGGGTTCGTATCCAACTGGATGTATGGATGTCTGTTGTCTCTTGTGAGTGTTTTATGTTGTCTATATAAAATATAGTATAAATTTTAGCTCAATAAAATATGTAATGTCTTCTACTGAAATTAATCGTTTCCGAATACAAGCAAGTATCAAGAATATTCTTATAAGACCAACTAGATGCACTAATTTCTCAAATTTATTTTTGGATTGTTGCCCGCGGCCACTTGCCTCCTGAAGTTGTGGGTTCGTATCCAACGGGATGTATGCATGTCTGTTGTCTCTTGTGAGTTTCTTATGTTGTCAGGTAGAGGTCGCTGTGTCGGGCTGATCACTCGACCAGAGGAATCCTACCGAGGGCGTTGTATCTGAATGTGATTGTGAAGCCTCAACAATGAGGAGGCCTATACCTACTGGGGGCTCTTGCGCCATAGAAGAATATAGAGCATGTCTATGCAGTTTTTTGTCCCTTGTTATGGTCTGCGTTTTTCAGATCTAAATAAAACATTTCTTGAAAATCGTTTGAATTTTACGTTTAGATGACTATGCATCGTGATATATTCTTATAACAAGACCAACTAGATGCACTAATTTCTCAAATTTATTTTTGGATTAAAACTCTACATGTTTCGGACAGTTCCTCTGTCCATCATCAGGAGTTTTTCACTGTACACACAGCAATGGTATATGTCATACAGATTTTGCTGAGAGCTTGAGAGCAGGATCAGGACGAAACATCCTGATCCTGCTCACAAGCTGTCAGCAAACCTGTATGACATGTACCATTGCTGTGTGTACAGTGAAAAACTCCTGATGATGGACAGAGAAACCGTCCGAAACATGTAGAGTTTTAATCCAAAAATAAATTTGAGAAATTAGTGCATCTAGTTGGTCTTATTATAAGAATATTCTTGATACTTGCTTCTATTCGGAAACGATTACTTTCAGTAGAAGACATTACATATTTTATTGAGCTACAATTTGTACTACATTTCATATCTCCTGTTAAATATTTCGCACATTTGTTAAGAACGTAAGAATTATTTTGATTTTGGGCAGAGATCACCTGTCGGATTTGGTGGATTATTCACGTAAATCTATATTCTATATGAAAAAGCTGTAATTCTTTTGGGGAATCATAAGAAGCTTATGATTGTTTTACGAAACAAAAAACATTTTCACGCGTAGCAGAAGAAGAGTGATAAAAGAAATAATTGGGGATAAAGGGAATAAAGAGGGATAAAGAGAACTGTCTTTGAGCGGACTGATTATGACAATTATATAAAGTAATCCTTGTATAGTAAATTTATGTTTATAATAAATACTAGATGCAATACAATCTCGACTTATCGCCACTATTAGTTACCACAGTTTGTGTGCGGTAAATCAGAATACTGTATAGTAACAGGGAATTTTAATTTCACGTTATCACGTGCGCGAAGTTAGAGTGGCGCTATATCGGTGTGTAAATAAGGTTTAAGGAAATAATTCTAAGTGGGCAGCCAAAAATATTTTTGGCAATTTTTTGTAACGAAGATGCCAGCCATTTCTTCACACTCCCTGCAAAGAGACGTCATTTGTATCTACCCCTCACCTGAAGAAAAGTTTCGTGTTTATAGAATACTTCGTGGCACATGATTGGCACTGTTGTTTCAGACTGACGTCACACTGTTGTTGTTAAAATGAGGGAATTCTAGCAGTTCTAAAGAACGGTATCTAAAAAAAAGGTAAATCATTCCCATTACTGGCCCGAGGTGCCCAGGGAGTTCCAGGAAGTTAAGTTTCCCAGATTACGTGACAATGGCCCATGATGGTGGTAAGATTGTCAGCCTTACGCACCGGCCGCCTTTATCCCCAAGAAATACTACTGGTACTCACTTCTGCTAGAGGCTGAGTTGACCCCAGGGCCATAGTGCGATCGGAAGGATTATGTCAATGAAAAGTTCCAATGACACCATCTGGAATCGAACCAGCAACCTTCCGATTTGTTGCGCAGCACCTTAACCACTGTGCTACCGCGGTCTCCGAACAGTATCTAGCAGGAACATAATATTTATGATCACTTTAATGAAATTCGAACAAATTTTCAGAAGTTATAAATGACACACCCACAGAGTTTCACCACACGCCGATAACTATCACAAAACTCATTTCCTTACTAAGAAAATAAATCCTTACAAAAATGTATATTTTTGCGCATAAAATGAAATGTATTGTTCTGGAGGATCAGATCTATGAGGAATGCAGTTAATAACACGTATAGGGAATATAATGTATTTGAATACATTCACAAAATAAAAACGTTGTTTAATTTTTCATAACTCTATTAGAAAGTGTCCAGTAAACTTGGGTTATGATTCGGACAGCACGTTGGTTACCAAATTTGAACAGGAAAACACGCAATGTGAAGGGGCAGTGGTAGTCCTTTATGAGAACACAGACTTTAAAAGTTTAGCCTGATTGCTCTGTGAAGCCTGAAATGTGATTTTCTCCAGCTTATGGAGTGAGATGGGCAAATCCTGCCGTGATAAATCTTCCAACTTCCAAACTTGAAGATATATTGCCTGCTATATAGACTCTCCTTCTTCTTTCTGATATTATTTTAAAGAAATTTTATTGAAATGATGTTTCTGCTCTAAAGAAAGTGATATTGGACATGTTCAATAAACCTTCATTGAATAAGCTTTCTTGTGACTTTATCTAAATTAGCGTAATCTTGTACTGAAAAATTCAATAAGCTGTGTGAATAGTATAAACGGAAGGACATCATAACGGTTTAACTGACGAATTACAGTTATTTGTAACAACTTAATAATAATAATAATAATAATAAACGTGAGCAACATACCAGGAAATCATGAAGACAAGGAACTTCAGAAAACAGCCATATTGGGCGCTGCACACATACTTCGGAAAGTACTAATGTAAAATACAATAGATTCAATAATGAAACTAACGATATAAGCACCATGAATAGTAACAACAGAATAGCTGTAACACTGTATTCCCTAGGGATGTAGTTTTTCTCAGGAATATAAGTATAATTAACCTGCGTAAAGGAGATGATGATGATGATGATGATGATGATAATAATTCGATGATAATAATAATTCAATAATAATAATTCGATGATAATAATGCAATAATAATAATAATAATAATAAGCGTTTGTCATAGGAAGTGATGTAGTATGTACCACAAATCCTAACCACAGCATAGTTGCAACGTTATATATCACAGGAGCATGGTTGTTTGAGATATGTAATCATAAATTCCCTGCACAAAGTGATAATAAATAATGATAATAACATTAATTTGTCAATAAAGTCATATAAGAATTTGCTACGAAAGGAGTTTAAAAATAAACCCAGATATAAACATTAAAGTCTAGAAATTCCAGGAATGTGGGACATAAAATACATTATTATACCAGTACTCACTGGTTCTTCAGGAATGGTAACTAAAGTGCTAAGAAATATCTGGAAATAATGCTAGGGAAGAATTCAACCAAATCTTTGCAAAAGAAAAGCTATACTGGGAACATCACAAAGGATCAGAAAGTGTTACAGTTTGAAACTAGGAGCCTGTTTAGAGACGTTCTGCGCTTGTCCAAGATCATAATTATCAGGAAAAAGAACGTGACATTGGAAGAGATAGACCTAACAGTAGTCTTGTCTACTTCAGTTCAATTCTTTATTGCAGAACTAAAAGTGGGACGTTTATATGAAGAGGTTAATATAATAATCGCGATATATTTCACGGCGTTTCTGGATTTGCGATGATCGTTGAAGTCATCAAAACAGTAGCTATTCAATCATTATTTTCTTGACAACGTAGCGGAATTCTATCATTTTTGAAAAGCTGGAAAATTGAAACACATCTCATGAAACAATATGAAACAATAATCCGGCAATCAAACACTGAAAGAAATTTAAAATTTTACTTAAAGTTTGTTTCAGTACATCTCACTAAAACCAGTTTTACTGTTTATTTTAAAAAATGCCAGTTTTCTATCACATATTAAAAGGAATGCTGAGAACCAAATTTTTGAGCGCCTTGTATCAGCTCTTCCTAGAGGTCAACTTTACATCTACCCATCGGCGGCGATTCTCAGAACAGCCGTTACATGCGTGTGACTCAGTTACTCACTCAATCCCAAACGGTATTTTTTAAGTTAAAAAATAACAGTAACACTAATCTTCATGTTTGTACCGTGCATCAATGAAGATTAAAACACTTTATTTTCCAACAGATGCACAAATATTTTGTAATAATTCTAATTGTATCTACGAGTTACGTATTTGTGCATCTGTTGGACAATAAAGTGTTTTAACAGAAACACTTCGTCGTTATTTGTTATACAGAGTGAGCCAAAAGTAGGTATAAAGAGGATGCTCTACTGTATACTGTATACCTACTATTGGCCCACTCTGTGTAACAATGCCACTACTTTGTAGCCTACAAGCTATACATTCATGCACAATTCATAATTATACAGGGCGTTTTATGAGTTGTAGACATAAATGTAGTTGATTACTTTCTAGGTCTTTATTATCAAAATATTTCATGCGAACATTCCGAGAGTTACGGAATTATGACCGCCTGGACCTAAGAGTAACGGGAATGGACCATCGAAAATATGTAAAATTAAATAATAATCACGCACATTACCTGATGCATTTAACGTCTAAGTTTAACTTACTAGAATAAAGTGCCTCAAATTTTACACTAACACATGCTTAAAGCCGGTTTTCAAAAATCGCGCCCACCAGCGGCAAAGCATCTGGCCGGTCGGTTGCGAATAGAGCACTTCTAATGTTAGAGAAAACCGTGTCATGTGCTTACGTTAGCAGCCTTTTAGTGGGAGTAGTACTGTTTGTTCAAGGTCGCGTAGCCTGCAACCGAATGCATGAGGAGTGACACGCGGTTCACGGGAATCCCTTTACGAGAACAAAAACACGCGCACATAACAAAGACGTAGGAAATCATATGCTACAGTTTTGTACACAATTATTACAACACCCTGTATAGGTTCTTATAATAAAACCAACGAGATGCACTAATTTCTCAAATTTATTTTTGGAATATAACTCTACATATTTCGGACAGGTTTTCTGTCCATCATCAGGAGTCTAGTACTGTATACACAGCAATAGGTATATGTCATACAGTACTAGACTCCTGATGATGGACAGAAAACCTGTCCGAAACATGTAGAGTTCTATTCTAAAAATAAGTCGGGAAATTAGTGCATCTCGTTAGTTTTATTATAAGAATATATCAAGATGTACGGTCCTCTGAATGTCAAATCCCATATAGGATTGGCTGAAAAATGAAGCGTGTGTTGGAACAAATTGGTTTATATTTGGTCACGGATTACGTTGGTTGTGTTCGTAATCATTCGAAACATCAACAAACAATTAGGGAGTTTGAAACTGAAAAGTTTGTCGGCAGTAGCACCAAAAGCTCTATTACCCACTACACGCCATATGTGTTAAAAATACATTTCGCAAAGTATTTGTAATAATTACAGTAACTGTAGATAAAATCATCGAGTCGTCACTGTCATATTACATGTCCCTTTTTTTAAAAATATTCGATAACAAATCTAACTATAATAAAACCTCTTAAATTAAACAACCATTTCTTGGAACAAAAGTGTAATTAGCAATTGATTTACAAATGGCAATATTGATTATTATGATGATGATTATTATTATTATTATCATCATCATCATCTCCTTTACGTAGGGTATTTATACTTATATTCCTGAGACAAACTATGTCCCTAGGGAAAACAGTGTTGCAGCTATTCTGTTGTTACTATTCATGGTGCTTATATCGTTAGTTTCAGCGTTGAATCTATTGTATTTTTACATTAGTACTTTCCGAAGTATGTGTGCATTATTATTATTATTATCATCATCATAACTGTAACTATAATAACTATAACACAACAAGGGTGTCAGCATTGTCAAACATATCCCACAACTTTCCACAATAATCTGAAGTTACTGGTGTACGACCTTTCAGAGACCATGTTTATAATCCTTCGTAAGCCACAAATTTTGTACTAACCCAACTTGTGCTCTACCCTTACTAGGAACGTGTTACAGAGTTCAGTTGCATCGACCGCGTAATTTGAGTTCGAAAAACTGGATCGATATCGGAAATTAAGTAGCTTTACTACAAATATCACGTTTGACACTCCATTTCCTCCAGGTATGGAAATAATGCTATCTACCGGGAACAGGGGGAGGGGGAGGGGGCACGTCGAGCTGCTCATATTGAAGAGAAGGAGGTTGGGTTGACGTCATATGAACGCGCGACAGTCGATAGGATGAGACTCGTTATAAAATGAGGAGTAATTAGGTTGAATGTGGTCGTACGTTTAGTTTATTACACACTGTGAATAGACAAGGAGACAGTGAGAAATAATGCGATTGTTAAACAACATAGGTATTAATAATGCTTAATTAAAACTAATTACAACCTGCAGTGCTGTAGTGAAATATTATGTACCCTCTAATGTGGAATTTTGTAACAGGCATAGAGTGTTTCATATTAGACATTTGAGCAAAGATTTTGCAGTAGTATAAACAGTCAACTAGATGCAACAATAACAATTTATTGGTAATTACAATCAGCTCAACATGTTTTGGGCGATAATTTCGCCCATCCTCAGGAGCACTAGACTGTGTTTACAGCTTGTGGTATAATGCACCGAAGAAGTTGCCTGCAGGCTATAAATCTGAGAAAGGCCATCCCCTTGTGTATTATCAAATTTGTACAATATATTATGCACCGTCAATACACAACATACATCAGGACAAGATACAATAATTACAACTAGGTAATATTTGGCTACATGTTTCGGCCGTGACCGGCCATCTTCAGGCCAACTAAGAACAACAATTAGGGTACAATAAAAATTGTACTCAGTGGGATCCCATGTGAACGAAATGGGATCCCATTGAATACTCTTTTTACTGTACCCTAATTGTTGTTCTTAGTTGGCCTGAAGATGGCCGGTCACGGCCGAAACATGTAGCCAAATATTACCTAATTGTAATTATTGTATCTTTTTTATGTGTGTTGTGTATTGACGGTGCATAATATATTACACTAATTTTTACACTTAGCAGAGCTCTTAACGCTATGTCTGTAGGATAGAAGCCGCACTGAAGACCCAGAAAAATAATATTAAACTGGGTTTTCATCAAATTAAGCAAGTAGATGCCTTTTTTTAAATTTTATTGGCATAATTCTCTGCTTTCATATAGGCCGGGTATTTAATGAAGTCTTCAACTTTGAAAATGTGAAAGAAGGCTTTTATATTACCATGGAGTTAGGCCATGGGTGCAAAAATCCCAGCCGCCAGGTCGCCCAGATCGTCAGGTGGTCCAGGTCGCCAGGTCGCCTTGGCGACTGGGTTTTGTTCTATGGTGCCCAGTATTTTTGGGTCTACTGTATGCAACCTGGTTCATGTCGCCCTTCTGGCGTTTGGAATTGCGAGATGGTTCATAGATTTTTTGAAAATATGTGAACCACTGAGTTCATTTAATTAATAGACGTAAAATATTACTAGAATTCTCGATAAAGTGTTAGGAATTACAAACGGAAACGGGAATCGTGTAAGGTCGAGTTATGAATTCCAGTAAATTATTACATTTCTTGTTAATACGGTGCTTCCGCTTCCTTATTTGTTTTGCGTAACGTACTAAGGAACGCGAGTCGGGTATAGCGCTCGTAGTCAGCACCTGCTTCCATCACATAGACTACTTGCTAAGCATCCGTGTTGGAGAAGTTGCCGCTATATGACGGGACTGAAGTTACTTTAACAAGTGAACTCCCGACACAACCACACGTCTGTCAGTGGAGTTTCAGTTCTAACGATTGCTTGACACTGCCTTCACTAACGGATTCTGAAACAGTTGCATACGTATGGTTGTTCTGTAGCGAAACGATTTGCACTGGTTGGCCTAGTATTGTGCATGAAACGGGTCAGCTGGTAACACTTAATGGAAATGTGTAGGCCTAATTCTGCTTAGAGTACACGTGTCGTAAAAACGTGTTCTTTACAGATATTTACAATACGTTACCAACAAATGCACCCCCTGATGATGATGATGATGATGATGCATTAAGGCATCGAAACAGGATTATTATAAGAAATTAGTAAGTATTAAATATATTGTTCATTTGTTGGCTATATATTGTAAATATCGGGGTATAAGGGGTAGTGATGCGTAATACTATAACCTATCCTACCCAAGAGTCATCCTCACCTTCTCGTGGTGTACCCTGTTCTCGCATACGAGGAAAAGACTACCGAGTCACAGCGGTATAACTGTTTCACCAGAATTGGAGGAAATGCCATCCCTAAACATGCCGGTCCAGAGGCTAAAGTTAGCAATCCTACCACTGGACTTACCCTTCTCTGGGCCTGTAACCCATTCAGGGGAAATTTTAACCACTGGCAAGTCCTATGGATTACCCAGGGTAATGAATTACTACTCCTCAACTGGCAGAAGGAATCATGGTAGAACTTTGAAAAGACTTCTGGTTACATGAGACCGGAACGGGTCAACAAGTGGCCCAACTCCATGAAAGATATATGATGATGATGATGATGATAATGATGACGATATTGTAAATATTTGCAAAATGACCGGTACATGTAACATGAAGTGTTCTTTACAAATCTGCATACAGCATTGACTTCACTATTTGTGCAATGGAGATATACAATATGATATTCTAGATGCTAATCTTTTAGGTCAGAGGCTAGTAGCATTCGATGTACCACACTGTATAACCATTTAACTTAAGTAAACCTATGCCTCTTAAACTTCTGGTATAGTATTTTGATATTTTGCTGACCGTGCATCTCAGGATAATCTTAGTAACTTACCAACTTAATGCACAAATTCTTGTTTTATAACAAGTTTATTTTATTCCTCTACATGTTTCAAGCACTATTGTGCTCATCATCAGGAGGTCAAATTGTATTATACAGCATCTGGTATCATCACACACGTAGGTGGTCGTCCGGTGCGCACTTGCCTACGTAAATGAAAGACTACATGTTTCGGTCAAGGGTGTGGCCATCTTCAGGGATGTGAAATACAAAGGTTAGAAGCACTAAAATTACGAATATAAATTATTAAAGTATCACAACAAACACGTAGGTGTAAAATAGCCATCGTAGAAATCAATATTTTAAAAAATACATAGGCATACGTTATTGATAATAACTTATAAATTATAATTAATAAAGACCACGCGGTTAGCCGAAACATGTGGGAATTCATTGTATATATAAACTAATTTCAATATAGTTGTGTGCATTTGTTGGTACTATTTTTGTGATCTCTCGAATTTATAGTTATAATATGACGTAGTATTATACCAGTATAATCTTAGCAACTGACCAACTTAATGCACAAATTCTTGTTTTATAATAAGTTTATTATATTTCTCTACATGTTTCGAGCACTATTGTGTTCATAATCAGGAGGTCAAAATTGTATTATACAGCATCTGGTATCGTCACACACTGTAGGTGTGCAGGAGCATGCTCCTGCACACCAGACAGCTAGCTGCGCAGAGTAACAAAATACCAAGTGTCGTATCAATACAGTTATTCCTCCTGATTATGGACTTGGAGAGGTCCGAAACATGTAGAGGTTGTAAATAAAATTGACGAAATATACTGAGAATATTGTGCACAAATTTGGTTTCATGTACAAGATTATATAGAGATGGACGGTCAACAGTACATAAAATACCCAGCTATGTACCTTTCCCTACACAATGAAGCTAATATTATTAAAGGGAGAGAATAATTTGTGAAGATTGTCCTTGGTTAAACTTCGAGATTCTCAAAACAGTAGAAAGAATAATAACGATTGCCCTTAATTTATGGTCGTGCAGTTGCTTTGATTAATGTAGTGGCGCCAGATTCATTCGAATTGTTGTCGTCTGTGTGTCAAAGCAGAGGGCGTCACATTCCAAAGGACAGGATTTTTTTGTACAATTCTCTCTTAAATGTGTTTAGTAATTATATAAAATTCGGAGCTTTGTAAAATTAACTTCTGTATCGGGACTGGGCAATCGGTAACTTGAAAAAAGGCAACATGGAAAAAGAATAAATCGATAAAATGAGCCATCGGATATGGGGGAGGGGGGGAGTTAAATTAAAATTACTACACTAACAATTTGAGACAACTCATTGATTTTCATCCTGTCAGCTGAACCACACACAGTTGTGTGTACAAAAGAATAACAATTTCTCTTTTCTAAATTATAGTCTCATTTGGCTTTCCGCTTTAGTTCAGGTGATTTTTAATATAAAATGCAACAGTATGTCTGCATATGTATGTATGTATGCATGTATGTATGTATGTACGTATGTATGTATGTATGTATGTATTATGTATGTATGTATGCGTGCATGCATGTATGTAAGTATGTATGTACGTACGTATGTATGATTCAGCGAATTTAGCTTAGGGCTGTTTTGATGGTATGAACTAAAGCCCAGTATAGTACCATTACGAATTAAATCCACAGAGAAGCGATTTATTAGAATCACATAGTATCTACAATTGACATTTAATTCTGCCTAAAGGAAGCATTCTCCTTTTGATGTACGGCTCTATTTAGATACTCTGTTCTGATTGGTACATTCCTGACACGATAGGAACGAAATAAATGAACATTTAGCGTGTAGGGTTTAGAGGAAGCCTGCCATTTTGTGTGTTATATAGCATGTGTGGTAGGATTCATTGGTAAATTATTCACTCGATTTTGTGTCAGCCTTCGAAAGTGAAACCGTGAGCAGGGTGAAGTGTTCTGGAATTTTTGGCACCGATAGACTAACATTGTCATTTGCTGATGACAGACAGAAATATGGTGATTCAATTATCCTTTATTGTGTCTCTGAAAACAATCTGTCTATATTGATGATATTGCAAATGACTGGGCAATGCCTGTTGTGGGGTGATTACTACGCACAACTTTTCGAGAGTTAGTTCTACCGTCACGTACGGGTAAATAGTTTCGTTACACTGACACGTTACTTTGTTTACTTTACTTTAAATTCGTGAATGTTACAAACTGTTTTTAAAGTCAAGATAAAATTATTTCCCCAAATTCGTACATATGAAGTATGCTTGGGAGAATGGATACGGGCCAATATAATTACAGTAGAATGAATGAACCATTATTACACACACGCACACTCAGAGAATTTCAGTGGTTGTAATAAAAGTTATTAATTGCATTCTCTTAGTACGAATGAATGCACGCATTTTTTACTAACATATATATATATATATATATATATCACGCACAGAACAATACGAGAAAGGTAATAAGTTTAAGGATAATTTTAAAATGGCCCTCTGTCTGTACAAGGAAAATATTGTTTCAATCAACAGTAGGACACGAAGAGGAAATTGCACCATCAAGTGCAAGACAGTTGGTTGTTAAATTTGTTATTAACCTTACGATGTTCGAAACGTTCATATGTAGATATGTTGCAAGGCTGCTTATGTCAAAAAGTGAACGGGCAGAAACACATGTACTTTAATTACTTTTCATATAACTTACATGCAGGGCAGTGGGGGAAAACTACATAATGAGGAGCTTAATGATCTGTACTCCTCACCAATATTGTTCGGGTGATAAAATCGAGAATAATGAGATGGGCGGGAATGTAGCGCTTTTGGGTGAGGAGAGGGGGGTGTATAGGGCCTTGATGGGGAAACCGGAGGGAAGGAGACCGCTGATGAGACCCAGGCATAGATGGGAGGATAATATTAAGATCAATCTCCAGGAAGTGAGATGTGGGTGTAAGGACTGGATTGAGCTGGTTCAGGATAGGGACAGGTGGCGGGCACTTGTGAATGTAGTAATGAACCATCGAGGTTCCATAGAGTGAGGAGAATTTCTTGACTAGCTGAGAACCGGTTAGCTTCTCAAGAAGGACTCTGCTCTATGGAGTAAGTAAAGATAACGTACATGGAAAATTAACTCTCACACGTTGCTTCATCTCTGTGCTTTCAAGAATTCTATCTTTTTAATCATAAGAGCGAAATAAAAGAATTTATATTTTATGATGTAGGAGGTTGTGCTTAGACGCGTAACTCTGGCCACAGGCATTTCTAAGGAAGTGTTCAAAAGAAAATAATAACTAAAAAGAAGAAAGAAATGGTAGGAAAAACAATGTGTGGGTCTTTTCTCTATTCAATGCAACATACGGAATCCATGTTAATTGTAGAATACTTCAAGATTACGTTATAACACATATATTTTGAATTAGATCTGCGGATAGCTGGACATGACTCTTCTGCTGTGGGCTCGTTACGAATACTTTGACACCAATTTTGAGTTTGTGAAGCCAAAATATTATTTAAAAAGCTTATTGTGAATTCTTCGATCTTCTGGAATGTTACACAGCGTAGATCGGTAGTTAATTACCGACGTTTCGGGATAACATATCGTTCCCATCTTAAAGGGTCAAGTAATCCACGGCCGAAACCTGAAATCACTAAACGTTTATTGGCTTTGTATGCAGGGATGTGTGTCTGGTGTTTGTGTCCGTCTATTTGACATGGCTTGTAGCCTGCATTCAATGAAGATTCAGTTTTTCCGGCATGTTACGTCGTGTCGACCGCTAAACTGGGCCATTTAACATTAAGATCGACAAGGCTTATCATCCCAGAACACTCAAATCTTCACTGATAAAGCAGCTATAAACTGCGATTTCGGCTAACTAATCTGTCCAACATGCATCCAACAGACAGAAGCTTAAAGGCATATCCATTAGTCTAGATTCAGTAATACTCGTAATGATACTAATTGCACTTCCAGTAGAGTGTCTTTCATTGTCCTCTTACTGCTACCGAGATCGATTTAACTAGCCGTGGTTAGCTTGAATAGAAGAAACTTTGGCTATCGCTCGAACGACAATACGCACTTATTCCGGAAGTAACCGCTCCTTCCGGCTATAGGTCGGCATGGACTACACTAAATTCGGCATCAGGATATTAATAGCGTCGAATCTCCTAGGCAAAGGAAATGGAATTGTTTTGGAAACAACGTTTATTGTAGCCAACCGTTATAGAAGTGAACAAATACCATCTCCTTTGTTTTGAACTGATTCATTATGTGGCTTAGATTGGATATTACATTCAAAGGAAGAACTTACGCGAAGTGCTGTGTATGGTCTCCTGTCATAAATATCTCCTTATCTATTTGCTGACCTCAGGCTGGCTGGAACATCCATCATCCTAACGCAAACCAGAGACCCCTGTTTCTGGTATTTCTATACTTCTCGAATTGTTATGCAGGGGCTAAACCTGAATAAAGTCTAAAATAAAAGAAAATGAGTTATATCGTTGTGTTTGTTAACGTGAATGTGTGGTGCAACAATTAGTGTTCTGCGATGTGGTTGTAAAATACAGACTTGCTATGAAATAAGATCTAAATACAGCAGTAAATGTGACTAAGTTTTTTCAACAAATGCTTGGTGTATTCATGCAGAAAAATATTACTTCACAAGACATCGTAAAGAATTTGTTGAAGAAATCAGTTGCAAACGAAACATGAATAATCGGCAAGGAAAAGAAGCAAAAGTTTTACAAGATAGGTCTTTTTCCTTGTAAGATAACTTATGGCTCGTTTCTGTAACCACTCTTGCAACGAAAACGCAACAATGTGTTCTGTGTGTACTATTGAGGTGCATGTCACTGCTAACAATATAGCAGCACTGAGTGCGGCACAAAAATGGAGAATTTACATTTCCGGCGGTGATGAAACATAAAGTGCCTGATGTTTTTGTCAGATTTTTGACAAGATTTGTAGCTCCTTGACGGATTTACGCGGAAGTTAACATTATCAGATTTTACGGAAAACCGTCCAGTGAAAGCCGTGCTGATATTCATTCATTAGTATTCAGCCCTAGAGGCCGGTCCGGCAGGAGCCAGAGCCCGGTCATGGAACCGATATGGCTCTTGGCACACTGCATCCTAGGCAAGTTCTTTGGGGTAGTCTGCCATTGCTTTCCCCCGCCTTTAGACGTTCCCACTTTCGCCGCCACGTGCCACGTGCCTCTGCGTCTGCAGCGACGCGAGAGATCCTAGCAGCGAAAGGTGGAACTGTAAATTTAGGGATCTTTTACATGCCGTAAATCTACTTCCCCTCCGAAGGAAGGCGTGCTGCCCTAAAAGTCCGACGGCTTCGGCCGGGTTTGAACCCGCGAACTTAGGTACCAAAGGCCAGCACGCTACCTCTAGACCACCGAAGCCGCCGTGCTGATATATATATATATATATATAAATGTAAAGCAATCCGATTACAGGCCTGGACAGGCCCAGAGGATTCCAGGAGTTTGAGGCCCCCAGATTTCAAGACAATCAGCACATGAAGGTAGTAAGGTTGTCAGCCCTACGCACCGGCCATCTTTACCCCCAGGAAGTGTTCCTAGTACTCATTTATGTTAGAGGCAATCCTAAGGATTATGTCAATGAAAAATTCCAGTGACACCATGTGGAATCAAACCAGCGACCTTCCGATTTGTAGCACAGCACCTTTACCACTGTGCTACCCCAGTCCTCAGAATTGCGTAGTAGGTTTATATATTTCGTCCTTTACCGAAACATTCGATATGCAGTGGGCAAAAGTTGAAGTACAATCAAAGTTAGAAAAGTGGAAGTATTTTATCAGTCGCCACAGCTCGAGGCTCTTCTTCGTATTATAGAAGTTCAGAGTGAAGGAAATGCAATGTTATGATTGATGACTTCGTGATTTTCTTCGCTCTTCCCAGTCAACAAGGCAACACATACATTGCATCCTTCCACATTCTTCGCGTTTCAAAATTCGTAGTAATTCTACCAATCGAAGTGTAATTGATGCTTTTGATAAAGTGTAGTTAAATAAGCCAAGGTTGGGTTGGCAGTTGAGTTTTGGTTGTCAGTATGATGTTCTCCTTTAAATTCAAAGGTATGTTTTCCTTCGACGGAACCACTGTCGATGTCAGAGAATATCAACATTCCTTGTGAGTTTTGACAGCTGACATACTCTCTTCTTCCTCTTTCTGACAAGTAGTAGATACACCCCCCATCCCCTTTCCCTGCCTCTGGCCCTTTTTTCATACTTTAAAGAGAGCATTACGAGGTGCTATAACGAACTAAATAACAAATTGAATAGTACACGTCAGCACAACAAATATTTATTGGAGCATATAGGGCTACATGTTTCGACCTGCTCACAGGATATCATCAGGCCTCTACTAGAATAATTCTCAGGTGCTGTTTAGATATTGGGATCCCAATACTTTTACGATTGTAAAAGTACATAAAATCTGGTACTGGAAAAAATGTGAAACATATAATATCTGGTTCAAACAAATTAAAACTAGAATAGGTAGGTACCTACCTACCTACTCTGTTGCCTGAAGAACAGTTATACTTTATAAAATATCATCGGTTGAGATGTATGGCTACTTCGTGTTCTGGCCGATAACAGGAGGTAAGCTGGACTGACCGATTATTAAATTGCTTATTTTAGAGAGTCACTTTCGGAAACAAAATACTTTTCTAAATTCTACGTTTACCGATTAAAATTGAATAGTGGCGTGACGATTAATTGAGCTATAATTTTGTAACAAAATATCCAGCGTAACTAAGGAACTTGAGAAAACTATTTCGGAATTGTATAACTCATACGTACATTAACCTTTTGACGCCTTACGCCAACTATAATGGTCGTACCGCACCGCTAACCTCTAAAGTTTCATTTTATATATTTATTCAACAAATATAGGTACTGAATATTTTAAACATGGTGTATACTCTCCGTTTTTTT
>Ga0123352_10005994_pt1 | contig 18481 bp, 7 predicted proteins | sample TergutLab28metaG_FD_89700 | JGI IMG/M metagenome (GOLD analysis project Ga0123352, IMG submission 89700) | Labiotermes labralis P1 segment gut microbial communities from Petit-Saut dam, French Guiana - Lab288 P1 | ecosystem: Host-associated > Arthropoda: Insects > Digestive system > Gut ... | reverse complement strand
TAGGCGTAGATGGGTGGATAATATTAGGATGGATCTCCAGGAGGTGGGATGTGGGTATGTGGACTGGATTGGGCTGGCCCAGGATAGAGACAGGTGGCGGACACTTGTGAGTGCGGTAATGAAACTTCGGGTTCCGTGAAATGTGGGGAATTTCTTGACTAGCTGCAAACCAGTTAGCTTCTCAAGAAGGACTCTGCACCATGCAGTAAGTAAGTAAGTAAGTAAGTAAGAGGCGTTAATAAGGACATATGTGATGTTTCAAACGTGAATTCTCAACAACACCACAACTGTTTATAGCGGAACCAATCAAAAAATCTGACTTTTACATGAAATTTAAGAAAATGTGTCTCAATCCACATTAACATGAAGCCCGATAACATTTTAGCGGGGAATATCGGCGATTTCCTTCAGTAGCTGCGATTTTGGCTTACCACCCTGCAGCTGAACCACTCTTATACGCGAACGAACTCTGATGTCACAACTTCAGGAAATATTTCCGCTGTGAATTAAAAACCTTAAGAGAGATTTCGAGAGATATTGGCAAAGTGCGACGTTGCAATGACGACCGAAGCATTGTTACCACACTACGATCATATTCAGCACCTTAAACTAAAAGTACTGCCAAATCTACAAGCTTTCTTTTTGTCCTGTTGGGTTATGGCTGCTGCAGGCAGACGTACAGACTATCATTATATAGACGCTCTCATCCACCAAAGCGACTGCCACAAGCCAAAAACTGTCCCCAGAATAATGAGTCTGCCGTCTTCTGTACGTCAATACCCCTGGCTATATACATAACGCAACACGCCGCAATACTGTCCTTATCACGGATGGTTACAGTATCAAGTACAACCTCGCGGACCGAGACAGCTCCGTCGGTGTAGCTATTCACTATGGGACGGATGATCGGGAGATCGAATGCCGGTGGGTGTGAGGTGCACCGCGTCCGTCCAGAGAGGTGCTGGGTGTCAGCCACCGTCCTTTACACTCGATAACGAGTATCTTCATCCAGGGTAAAGTGGTCGGATTGCTATAACACTAGTCCCCTTCTGGGCCTTCCTATGCTGCCTTTACCTTTACCTTTATCAAATATAACATCTAAAAAGGGTGTATGTCGTCCACCACGTCGGCCCAGAGGAACGGAGTGTCAACTAGCTAGGTTAAGTGAAATCCGATCAATCCGATCGCACTGTATCAGCATATCACTTCAATATGATGGCATGTTAAAACGTAAAAAAGTTGGACGTTAAAAGTCCCGGAAGGTTTGCGTGAATGTACTGAGACGAAGAACTTGGGGCAGACATTGAACTAGTCCAGCGAGTGGTGTATCTATATCGGAAACTGTACGAGATGGTGTGCCCAGTTTCGACGGCCAGACCGCCAAGGATTTGATCGCCGTGTCTCAGTTAGCTAAGTTACTTAGCCCACTTGCTTTTCTTTTAATTCAGTTACGTCTCACAGTTCTTCCAAGCGGTCACTTTCCTTGAGGCTTCCCCCACAGAAACCTCTACGTACATCTCTTCATCCCTATACATGCCACATGCTCCGCCCATCTCATCGTCCTTGGCGTGATCACGCCAATAGTACTTAGTGAGCTGTACAAACCACGAAGATGGTGAGTTTGCAATTTCATTCGTCTAAGTTCACTTGCCCAAGTGTGCAATCTGAAACACATATCGGGTGTCTCATACAGCTTACAGCATGGACACATATCGACAAACCAACGACCGCAATCTTATGAAAAGTTCAGACCATGACCTGACATTTGTGTCACCTGCACGTCATTTTGAATGTCATAAACAAACGAAAATAAGCCTTCAAACACAACACTTTAATGCCATATCACACAGTGAAATTAAAGAGTTGTGTTGGACGGCATATTTTCGTCTGTTGATAATACATGAAAACACAACGGGATTCGTCATACACGGTGCGACATAAAGAACTCCCCTATTTGGGAAGCTAATAAATTCGAAACCGAAGAAGATACGGCAAATGTTTTTTTTTATTTCTGGAAAGTACACAGAATGCCGTTTTACATCAGCGTGTTTTGAACGAAACATCACTCAACTGGCGGCCTTGAACATTGATAAACTGATGTAGCCTCTCAGTAGTTGTCCATGACCTTGAGAATCATTTCAGGTGTAATGGCAGCAACTTCCTGTCATATCGCCTCCTTCAGAGCTTCCAAAGTTAGGGCACGTTGTTCGTAAACCTTTGCTTTGAGGTAGCCCCAGAGAAAAAAATCGCAGGGGGTCAAATCTGGCGAACGCGGCGGCCACGCGATATCACCACGCAAGGAGATAACATGTCCAGGAAACATTTCTCTGAGAAGTGAAAGGGAACGACGAGATGTATGGGCTGTTGCGCCATCTTGCTGAAACTATACATTATCAGCACCATGTTGATCATTGAAAATTTCGCCCAATCGAGGCTGGAAAAAATTCTGTAACATTGCACAATAACGATCGCTGTTCACCGTAACAGTGACATTGTCCTCTTCAAAAAAGGTATGGACCCAACACACCAAAGTTAAAAACGGCACACCACACTGCCACTTTGGGGTCATAACCTGCTCGTTGGTGAAGTTCCCGAGGGTTACTCTCAGACCAGTATCGGAAATTTTGCTTGTTTACTGTGCCAGAGAGGTAGAAATGTGCCTCATAAAAAAAACACACAACATCTGTGACGCGAACGTTCAGAAGGTCACGACACAACTTTGTACGGTTTTCAAAATCACTTCCCATCAGTTTTTGTGCAGTCGCAGTTTTGTAGGGAAGCATTCACAGATATCGGTGCAGAATTCTCCTCACACTTCTGTCAGACAACCGTACTGCAGCCGCGTGTTTCCGCGCAGAACGCCGTGGGGATTTCTGAATCGAAGCCCTGACAACTGCCACATTTTCCGGCCCTGTTGCGGTCCGAGGTCGGCCAGGAGATGTCTGTTTCAATGCAGAACCTGTTTGTCTAAAGTTTGATACCCAACGGTAAATCGTTTTCTTATCAGGAACAGTCTCCCGTCGACCAAGCGCAAAGCCGATGCGAAATGCACGCTGTGTTGCTACCGGCGACGCGCCATTTCTTATAAACTCCTCAACAATAAAGGTTCGTTGTTCTCCCGATTACGCCATGGTGTACACTGAAAACGGAACGCACACCGCTGTTCGACGACGCGCTCCCCACCCGAAGCTAAGCCCCTCCCAAATCGGGGAGTTCTTTCTGCCGCATCCTGTACAACAGAAAAGTTATTTTCAATGGTGAATTACTGGGGGTATGGCGGTGGAAGATTCCTGGGACTGTGTGGGCAGAGAAGACCACAGAAATCGTGCACATTCCCAGTCAAGGAACAACCGATGTGTCGGTTACAATTCAAAGTCGAGGCCGCTTATTACAACACCCAGACTGTGGAAGGTATCGTTCGCATGCTCGACACCCTCGCTGTCATCGTATCACCCACCAAGCATGTCCCCCCGAAGCGATCCCACAGACGACAGTATATGCCTACATATATACCGTAAATGGATTCGGTACATAGTTATAAATTTTCCTACCATCTGTGCCTTAAGAAAAGTCTGCATTCAGTTCGTATTTCACATGTATGTCGCACATCAAATTCTTGACTGTGTGTTCTCTTCTTCCCTGTAGTAAGGAGCTTACTGGCAAATAACAGCTTGCTGTTGATAAGCGAACCACCTTATTCGCCCGACCTCCTACCAGCCGCGTTTTTCTATTCACTAAAGTCGGAGCCACCCACAAAGAACGCGATTTCAGGAGGCCTATGACATCAGGAACAAAGTAACCGCCAAATTATTCTCCTTCGAAGACATTCAGTAAATGTTGTTCGTAAGTTCTAGAAAGGTTTGAACTGTGTTGTAGGCCGGGATAGCTCAGTCGCTATAGCGACTCGCCACGGGCTGGACGGTCCGGGGATAGAACCCCGGTGGGAGGCGAGATTTTTCCGCACCCGTCCAGACCGGCCCTAGGGCCCACCCGGCCTTCTGTAGCATCGGTAATGGGTCTCTTTCCCGGGGATAAAGCGGCCGGAACGTGGCGCTGAACAACTCTAACTTCTACTTGCCCTCCTGGCTTTCATGGCCTCTTTCTGGGAGAACATTACCTTTACCTTACCATTGAAATGTGAAGAGTGCTGCGAAGAGAAGTACAAATTTGATTACGTTTCAAGTGTATTCGTTTCTATAGACCGAGTCCCGGAAGTACGTTGCTTGACCATGCAAAACTTGTGACCCGGAAAAGAACCCAGAAAAAGCTTCGAATATCACTACATGAGGCACGTCTTTCCGTGAATTTAATATAGGGGAGCATAACAAATGTTTATATTTCAATAGAGCTCCGCATCTGCAGATGTTTGGCAACAGTTAGTAGCATCTCGTGATCATTGCGGGGAGCCATGTTGGTAAACAAAATGGATGAACAGCCATGTATGTTTATTAGGTTGCTTCATTATTTCAGACTAACATTCTTTAAAAATATTCTTTGGCTAGTTAGATCAAATAAGGTCCCGTTAAGCATTATATTAATAATAATAATATGATTTACAAATTGTGATAAAAAAGAACTGTTACTGAACGACGGGGTTTCGGCATATCACAGCTAAACTAACTGCACAACAACGCGGCAGTCCACGTGTTTCTGTCTGGCACCATGACATAATTACTGCAGCTCCGTCTGTCACAGAATATGGCATAGCAGCAGCGGCAAACACTTCCCAGCGTCGCGCAGCCACGAACACCTGTTAACACAGTGTGTCAGTTAACTTTTCTGTATTGGAACCACTGCTTGACAGTTAGCTGTATCCTAAACGCTGTATGTCAGTCAATAGCTGTAACATTCCCGAGTTTCGTATCATCGTGCAAGACAGTTAACTGAACACATAAACATATAAATACACACACACACACCACACACACACCATACACACACACACACACCACACACGAGTATCTTCGAAAGAATCTCTTATAATACATGAATAATTAATTATTTTCCAGTTTATTAATCAATCATGCCGCCGCTCACAAGAACACTGTACGAGGTATTCATGTTCTTGGTTATGGATTTGCAGTCAGAAAGATCGGGAAGACATGAAGCGTAACCGACTGTATATGTCGCCAGTTTCAACCGAACGCCGCAAAGCGTTGTCACTGTGAAGATCTCTCGAAACTTCTCGCCGCTCTTCTCCCGTCAGGTTACTCTATGCGGGTCTTTCCCACTCCATGATCAAATATCCGTATTTCCAAACGCAACTAGGTGCTTGGTTCGCCAATAGAATGAGGAACAAGGAACAACAACAAAACTTTTCAATACCGTGTCTGATTTTGTTAAACCAAACAAATTACACTTCTATTCCCACGTCTTGTATACTTGACAAGCACTCCCCACTAGAAGTGACACGTCACGAGAACGGTATTCTGGTAACAGTTCTGACCACTTGCCCGTTCCCACCGACTGTCGGCAAATGTGACGCAAGTCAAAGCAAATATTAATATTTGTTCATGTGATGTGGAGGGTTGTTGTTGAATCCTGACGACTCCTTTATAAATGACAAGTAGAAGACTAATTTGTGTGTGCGTACAGTATCATTCGGTAGGTCGAGAGGTGAGGTTGATTCTGCCTACCCGAGTAACACGAGTCACGGGAACGCGATCAATGGTTATCAGGCAAATATTTAGGAAGTGTACCCGGGTACAAATGTCTGCTGAATGAAACAATCGTGGGAACAGTATGGCAATTATTCTCTTGATTCCTTTTACAATGTATCATCACTGGCGTACTTGTGCGATGCATGATTCGTGGGAATACAGATTGTTAAGTTCTCATTTTTTGCCACTAAATGAGGAAGGCGGGACCGCGGTAGCACAGTGGTTAAGGTGCTGCGCTACAAATCGGAAGGTCACTGGTTCGATTCCAGATGGTGTCATTGGAATTTTTCATTGACATAGTCCTTCCGATCGCACTATGGCCCTGGAGACGACTCAGCCTCTAACAGAAATGAGTACCAGGAGTATTTTCTGGGGGTAAAGGTGGCCGGTGCGTAAGGCTGACAAACTTGCCACCATCCTGGGCCATTGTCACGTAATTTGGGAACCTTAACTTCCTGGAACCCTCTGGGCACCTCGGACCTGTAATGGGACTGCTTTACCTTTTTAAATGAGGAGGACCCACGACCTAGCACAGCGTTATCGACAATGCTGAGAAATCTGTATCTGCGCTGAACGAAATCTATCATACTTGGTTCGGAGAAAATCAAATTTATGCCAACTAAGTTAAACCAAAAGGAGAGAGGAAGTGATAACCACTATAATCCGAACTGCATGGGCAACTGACAGGGATACGGGGACATGTGTTTTTTGCGCAGTCGCGAACCCTATGCGATTTGAAAAGATTTGAGGCCTGTCCTGAACACAAACACAAAGACAAATTTTGAGCCGGCATAGCGTACTGAGCACAGTGCCGAGGAAACGAGCTGGAAGATGGGGGGTTCGATTACGTAAGGGGCAAGGGATTCCTGTCTTCTCCAAATGCCCACCAAATCTTTTGTTCAGTCGGTACCAGGGGCTCCTTCCTCGGGGTAAAGCGACCGGACTTTACGCTGTACAGTGACTTCCGTCTTGTGGCTGGGTTTTAAGAAACACGGGAGCTATACCTCTACACCCCCTATATGCTTTCGTGGCGTTAACAGGGAAAACTTACCCTTACATTTATCTTTACCATGTTGGACACGACCATAAAAAACATTCCACGCACTTGCCTTACGTGCCTAATTGCGAGAGGCCATTAAACGTACACTGTGCAGGTATTATGGCAATTAAACTGATCACAAGGTGTAAAAAGTAACTTCACACCAAGAATTACAGGAAACTTTTACATTCGGCAAACAGACTTACGAGAAATTTGGGTAGGCTCGACTTCAAATAATGAAAGCCTCACGTTTTCCGAACATGCATCTCGCCATTAAATTACAAGCAACCTTGTGAAAAGCCCCAGTGTCCCCACGTCAGAAGTTTGCAAAACCATAATGTTGGTACCGCTGACAACAGAAGCTTAGGAGCTAACAAGATATGTAGTCTTCCAAACACATATGGCTCAGAATGTGTCTCGCTAATGTGTTAGTATCAGTTGGCAGTGACAGACTCACAATTCAATGCAGGACACTGAAGATGGGGTCCTGCTTTGAATTGGCTATCTTTGTGCGACACAGGACTATGGGCTAGTGGGACCAAAGAATTAAGGGAATTAAGAAGTTAACTGATCAGAAACTAGTCACGCTTATTTTGACACAGCCATGCACAAAACTGTCAACAATTCTTCTAGGTGTGTGTCGGTGTGAGGTATGGGAGCCATTGCATGGTAGAGATCAAACTGTTGTGATTCAGGTGGCAGTCTCCTTTCTTTAAGCGTGTGTAGAAAGTATTTACAGGATCTGCTTATTGTCAGCCTAATAATATTCAACAACAGATTGCAGGCTGTAACGTTTTACCGAATACAATACAGCCACCGATTAGTCCCGATAAACACAAATACATACACGGCGGTTGTTAAAACTGGGCTGACCAACAAATGGAAAGCTGCGGTTGACCCAAAGGGGGGGGTTCTCTGTAGGTAGGCAATTTTATTGCAAGAATGTGATATGTGACACGCATGGTTTTGTATGTGTTGTTTAGGGAGCGACGGAGGTGGGATATCGGGTGGCGACGGTAACTGAGGTGTCATGGATGAAAAAGTGAACAGCACTGAACCCAGCGCCAACGGCACAGAGCTCTCAAACCGAACTTCAACTATCTTCAGCATCGGCCCCGATTACATGACACAGTGGTGAGTGATAAGTAGATGTTCTTTAGAAGTATAATAAGTTTTAACCAGAACAGAAGACAGCAAGCAACACTGTCAGTATAAGCATGTAACTAGAGAGTCGCATTTCGTTATATTAACTTCACGTAATTTCATGAATCTTTGGTACAGCTGTTGCTCAATATGTAGGCGTACGTATAATTTTAAAAAACAAGGATAAAAAATGCATTTGGATGCAGGAATGTAATTTTTATTAAGTGGTAATCCCGACATGTTTCGGCCACTGATATGGCCATATTCAACGTGATGACAGCCAGAATACAAATACAATTCTGATGTGCAGAAATCAGTGCACAGTTAAAAATCGTGATATTTTAGTTAAAATTCACTGTTTAAATATTTAGATATCGATGAATATAAAATATCGAAGTTAAAAATTTGTATCATATACAATGAAGATACGTGCGGTAAAATGCGATCAACACTTTTGAGCGATAAACTGTGCAAACTTAATCATTTCTTAGCAATCCGGACCACAACTCATCACATGTATCTTCAATGTACATAATTCCCCAGAACCATACATCATACAACAACTTTATAACTTCCGATATTTTATATTCATCGATATTTTAATATTTAAACCGTGAATTTTAACCAAAACTGTATGATTTTTAACTGTAGAGTGATTTCAATGCATTACAACTGTATTTATATTCTTGCTCTCATCACCCTGAAGATGGCCATATCCATGGCCGAAACATGTCCGTGATTACTATTTAATAAAAATTACATTCAAACATTTTAGTACATTTGTTGCTTCTTTTTAATATATATATATATATATATATATATACGCACACATCTGATTAATGCATGGAACACGGGACATATTAAAATTTAGGGCTATGATTCACTGGGTTAGAAAATTATATAGCAGCTGGTTACAGCTATACTGACAGTCATTCATTCCACTGAAATACCACTTACACTTGCTGACTTTTGAGGAATATGCCTAGATGGGACAAATGCATCAATGTGCTCGAGGACTATGTTTCTAAAAAATCGGGGGAATAAGTAATTGCATTTAACGTTGTGATAAAATCAATTAAATTTTATGAACTCTGAGGCACTACATATAGATCAGCTGAATTAATGTAGGCCTCTAAACAAATCGAGAGATACTACCAATATAAATAGGCTTACACAATCTGCATTTTAATATAAACCATTCTCCAATAAATAATGATACATCTCTAAACCAGTTTGACGCGCAGTGTAGAATGGCAGAGGACTTTTTTTTTGAAAAGTTGGTATCCACCTACCAGGGTAAGCGATGTTATAACCTCCTATCACAATGGGCGGTGTCATAACCACCTACCACAATGAGTGGTTTTAAAAACACCTACCACATTGAGCGGTGTCACAAACTCCTACCACGATGAGCGGCGTCATAAAGACATACCAAATTATGCAGTATCATAACCACCAACAAAGGTACCATACCCCATAAGCCTCAACCCAAACTCTCACCACCATTAAAATATGAAAGCCTCTGTTACTAGATAGAGTTTCGTCTACTAACTACTTGAGAAGCGTAGATGACAACATTTCAAATGTTCAAAATCTTTCATACCGTAAACGAAACGGTGTAACTTCAGTACTGTGTATGGCAGAACTGACCTTCAGGGCAGGACACAGCGTTGTAGTTTCAACTCGCACGTTTTCACACTTCTACTAAATCAGGCCACTCGGGCTATGCCGGAGATACTGTGCCGATTTGAGGGTTACCCAAGCCAGTTGGTTTTTAGCAGAGGAGCCGGATAAAGGGTGTGTCACTAGGATGGTAGGGAGGGCTCTTTAGGAGTTCGCTAACCTACAGCGGGAAGCACGCCACAAAATCAAAGCCTGGCTCTTCAGTTTGCGGGAATGGCGCATTAGGCTCGCATCACTATAATGTGAAAAATAATAACGCTGAGAAGGTGAGAGAAGGGAAGCCAAGGCCAAACGTGAAGTGTTGTAGTGCTAAAGAAAAACACTGTAACAGGCCAAGTTATGTAGCATGCTGGGCACTGAGTACGGCAAGTTCAGAGCCTCTCAAATTTTGTAAGGCCTATTATCGCCTCCGGTCACCTCCAGAGACAAACACCTGAGCACAGGGTATTTCGGGCTATTCCACACCGTCGTATTGGCCTCCTATATACACAAATTATCTGCTCAAGAACAGTAAATATGGATTTAATGGCGGTTACGACAGTAGTCGGTTTTATGTGGATGTAGCCAGACGCCATTAAACGGAATGTTAGAAAGGAATATAGAAGAGAAGGTAAAGGTAGAGAGATAAGGGCGGAAACCCTAAAGATAGAGAGGGAAGAAAGAAACTAAAGGAAAAGAGAAAGGATTAAAAATAAGGAAGGAAATATAGATGATGCATAAGAGGAAGGACAGAAGCAAGTAATTTTGGAAAGAAGGGAAATGTAAGTAAAAACGATACAATAAAAAAATAAGTGGAAAAAGAAAAAGAAGCAAAAATTTAGGCAGAAAAACTAAAGGAGTAAATACGCCAGGTAGAAAGAGAGTGGAGGGAGAACATGTGATAAGAGCGTGTAGGGGGGAAATTTAACAAAGGAAGACAGAAAACAGGAGAAATTTACACTTTGTCTTTAAAATCAGCTCTCCAAATCGTAGCATAGATTGTGAATGTCCTCTAAAAATAAGCCACTATCGTCAACCGTAGCTAAATATACAGACAACGAAACATGTTGTGGGACATCCTATAGGAGTGCTGGAGCGCGAACGCTCACTCTAGCGGCTCAAATTGGAAGCTGGCCAGGTGTAGCAGATTGGCCAGCGAACTGTGGCAACACCGCACCAATCTCTTGTTTGGCGGGAGGGTGTTACTGCATTCAGAGCGACCATACCGGCTCTGACAAAAGCACACCTTCAAGGCTCTCGAGATCTAAGTATTAGAAGAGGAGAAAAACGTGCTTGCTTACGGCGTCCACCCACATTAAATTCGGTTCTTAACAAATTTCTCAAATACAGCACGCCACATTAAACATAACAAATATTCAAATCACTAAAACTCACGTCTTTTATTTGAGACTTAAAAGTTATTTATTGTTAACGACATAAAAAGTCATTTTTTTTGCAACTGAGAAGTAAGCTTATATTAACATAATAAAGCACAATTGAAGTATGCACACAAATGACGGTTACTCGACAGGATATTCGCACGGATAGCTCTACATGCATGTGCAATAGGGGAGACCGAGGTTACTTGTTGCAAATTTTTCTGCTATATTTTTGTTACTGTACCAGTAAGGCTTCACTGAAATTAAACCGTAACAGATAGGCCCGTGGGTTTAATACCTAACAGCATTTATTGTCACTACAGTTCAAACAATTAAAACAGCCAGTAATTGAAGCAGAATATTTAAGAACTTCAGGAATCACTCACAAGAGATTACCCTACACTCGTACACTCAGTACTCCGGGCTCATAGCCCTATCAACAGCTTGCTTAATTCTGTTGGCTACTGATCCTTACGTTTCTGACAGCGGTCTTGAACACAGTACTCCACAGTCTCATTTCCACACTCGTTCCACACTATACAGTTCCACAGCTAAATTCCCTTTACGCTCCGCCTTACACTCTCGTCGCTCTGCTAAACGCCACACACTGATTCACCGTGACATGTCTGTCCATCTCTTTCCGTCCATTGGCCTAATATGCTGCTTTCTGGATTTCTAGATTTTGTACTGTCTTACAATAGCGTTGGATACCCCTTAGTATAAGCTTCTGTCTCTTTCTCGTACGAGAAGGCTCAGGCGTACCGGCAGCCTTGACGTCAGAGCTTCGTGGGTCGCCACACTACTAGGCGCTGTTGCCCACTGTTACAATAGAGATGAATAACGTTCCTTCCATCACTGCCCTTTGAAGTCACATTTTTATGTTGCATTTTATTAAGAATTAAGGAATATTTTATGCTGTTCTTGAGGATGCACAATATAACATATATGCCCAGGTATTGGATACATCGACATAGTACATTTGCCACATGACCTTGCAGATGCAAATCAACAGTAGACGTTCGAAGTGTAGATCACGTGGCAGGTTACTTCTTGAAACACGATGAGTCTCCAAAATGAATGCTACTGGGGACCTTACATCAGTACGCAGATGTGAGCCCAACATTTTGGTCACTAGCGTTACAATTTCTATATCCAAAAATCCCCAAATTTGTCGTAGATATCATGGGCCACATTTTACGTTTTTATTGCACTGAAACAACATTTTATGTCTAAGAAACGTCATTAACGTATCATCGATTTCTCCAACAAACGATTTATAAAATTTGTAGTATCATAGTCAATTTAATATATCGCATGACCTTTATATATACTGATAAATTATGGACAAGACTTCTGACGCTGTCTCCACGTGTTTCTCCGGACTACGCGCCTCTGCTTTTCTCATTCATGCTCTTAATTTTCTAATTACAGAAAATACACGAGTCAATATAACAGGGAGGCAAGATGCTGCACAATAACAACCAGCCACGTTGTGCGTCACTTTGTTCTGCAATAAATTACCAGAAAAATGATATTTTACGCAAAATTCAGACGTGTGAGAGCCAAATACCCGAACTTCAGGGTCTCTGTACTAAGGAATCCGTCTGTCAAATTTAAAATAAGTTCTGATTAAAGTGGGAAGACATACGGCTGGAGAAATTGCTTGAAAGCAAAGAAAAAGTTTATTTCGCATCTAAACAGAACGGCCAGCTATTGAGAGGTTGTCGGGTGAACAGAAAGGGAAAGCCAGCATACCTGCCATCTGGTAACGGTTAGAGGCACTAGAAGCGCGGTTATTACAAAATTCGTGTTTGACAGATTTCCCCACTGTAATAAATCCCAGTCATGAACACGTCGTTGCACCTCACGCCCCATGTTTTCTGCGGTTAATATTTGCAGCTATTGACAGTATGCTGAACGACGAACCCACAGATTTATTCAGGAAACATTAAAAGTAAGTTAGTGTCAGCATAATCAAATGCTTTGGTACAAAATGTGGCACTAAAGACAAGAGCAACAAGAGATAAGGTACATTACATTACATTTTATAATGTTTTACACACAGGGACTATATTTTTAACTTAGAGCCATCATCGTCGCACGCTAATATTGTTTCGAGTGACGGCAGGCAGAGGAACACATACCGCTCTTCCACCTTGCCGTGAAACAGGGTCAACTCGCTTTGTTCACCTTATTATTCACATATAAAGCACAGCTCAAAACCCCGTTGTTTATCTCACGTCAAAATGTTGTTGGTGACAATGAACATATTACGTCTTGAAAGTTTTCTTCCATACTTTCCGCACTGAGATAGTTGTTACTGTTCAATTCATACTTCATTGTGATCCAAAAGGAAACACCGCACGAGTTCAGAAGTGCCATATGAGGTGGCCACAATCCCCTGCTTACTATTGTAAAAAAAACAGCGTTGTTTGCAATGTGTGGTGACATACAGAATTTGCTGAGACAAGGCATAGAATCTGTCACATTCGGACAGGTGTCAGAAAATGCGTAATTTCCCGGTGTGAAGCTATCAGAAAAGAAATGGCTCCAGGAATTCTGTTTACATTCGTAGTACGCCGCATACCAACCTTAATATCACACACCGGCACTTCGTGGCTTCCCATGAGATTTTCTGTAGACAATTGGACTAAACGTATAGGTTATCTTTAGTGTTCAAGATTAAGTCCAGATGAAACCAAACTTTACCGATGAGCAGAACAAGTTATGGGTCCGTTAATCTCTACAAATAAAACTTTCTTTTCCAAAATTCAGCCTTGTTTCACGACCCAAGTACTACATTTAGCGCAATACCGTCGACATATACAGATTGAAATGAAGGGATTTTTTTTTTAATTTCGTCCTACAGACGTAAACACGACCGATAAGAAAACCAAAGGTAAAGTTCACGCTAGAACAGGCCATGTAGCTCGTAGCGAGTCCTGTACTGACAATGCTATCCCCGTCCAAAAGCATGCCTCATATCTGTCCAGTGACATACAGCCATTTTTTCGGGAGTAGGCCTAAAGTAGAACTCCACTTATCCGGATTAAATGGGACGGCAAGTCACCCGGATATGCAAAATATCCGTATAATTTTATTTTTCTTTGAAAATAGGCTACAGTGGCAGTTAGAAGTGGGGAAAATTTGTACGCGCGGCTAATTTTGGGCTACAGTTTTGTTTTCGGACAAATAAAATATTATTCGGGTGACGACGGTCAACTTTCACCGCTGACAAGGTTTTTGGGAGTTCCTTGTAGAGCACGGAAACCCTTTAGGCTGTTACTATTTACAGTACGCACCTGCGTCGAAACCTTTCGACCACGCCTGATTTGAAGTTCTCGAAGCCGTAACAGTGTACTGTACTGGATCCGATAACCGGCAATTTCATGGCAAATTAGTTTTGTAGAATTTTCGACAAATTTACCTAGAGGGATAATTGGCAACCTGGATAGCCAACGTCCGCATAAGTGGAGTTCGACTGAATCTCCAATTTGCAACAAAAGCCACGCAGCTTACATGTGTTAGAACGTATTCCCCTCGTGTTCTCCTACTGTCTGGAACGTAGCCCTTTATTTAAACATTTCTAAACCTAATTATAAATTATTTTCCCGCTTGTTATAGTGGCATAGGGAAATTTCTTCTCAATTTACGGCGACTTTTTTTTATCATCTACGCCGGATCTTCGAAAATCGCGGACTCAGTTTCGGACCAACAATTTTTATGCGAAGACAGATACAGAGATGGGATTGGCCGTAACTTGTTCGGCAACTTATAAAGTTTTCACACACGTTTCAAAAGATCTCAATTTGTTCACCGTTTGTAGCCCTGCAAACATCTTGACGATACTCAGGTTTTTGCCACGTAACTGAAGCACTAAGTGCCGTTAACCTTGTGTTCATTTTGTCTTGCAGACGAAACGAATTCGGATGCCTTGCGTAAAGATGTTTTATAAACCCCAATAGAAAACATTCAACGGGCGAAAACTGTCGACTTTGCGGGGGATACGAAGATGTTCCGCCTCGTCCAACCCAACGAATAGGAAATCTGACGTTTAGGGCATTTCGTACGCAACGGTTGATGTGGGGTGGAGTCGCTGTCTTGATGAAGCAAAATTTAACCTTCTCCTTGTTTAATGCCAAAAATCTGCGGAAAGACAAAAAATTTTAACATTTCCGGTTATACGTTTGACGTGATAGTGTTATGACTAAAACAGAAGGACCCTATAATACGACCATGGATTATGCCACGCCGAACATTAATCTTGGTGGAGTTTCGCAATGACTGTAAAGTTCATATGGCCGTTCCTACACGCCCCCCCCCCCACCGTCCATACAAGTTGTGCCTGTTTATGCAACCGCTCATACGGAAGGTCGTTTCATTTCTCTGCATCATTTGCCACAAGAAAGTGCATTCGGGAGCAAATTTGCAAAACCAAATCTTGTGTTTCGACCTGTAATTTTGACTTCGTGTTGAGCTAGAATTTCGTGAGGGCACAAACTTAGTGTCTTGTGGCTAATATTCCGGATCGCCGCGTCAGTCAGACACCCACGCGCAAAATCTTTGGACCACGTTCATACGACAGCCGTAAGCGTTCGGCGAACGAGGCTTTCCAGCTGATTTGTTCTTTCCCACATTTCCACGTCCCTTAAACCTCTTACACCAGCCTCGAGTCATTTCGCCGACAGCAGATTCTCGCCCACATATAAAACGGAAAATGTGCTGCGCTGTTATAAAGGACTTTCTGTCGGCCAGTAAAATGACGCAATGTGCTTTCGAAGGCGCATGCGCTGTCGTACTAACCGCGGCAGTGCATGGAGCATCCTCATTAGGGAATGCATAACATACGAGTGTCCGTTTTGAAGAATACTTTGTATGTTGAATATATTATAGATAATCCAGTCTCTACGTCTCCCTTCTCATGAATTTATTACTGCTCTAAAGTACGCCCATCATTTTCGATGGCCCTGTATATAGGATATTTATCGTACAGAAATCCGTATATAGGCTGGCTGAAGTTCAACTGCAGGCAGGCAAACTCTCCGGTAAGCAGTGTGAGAGATAATTGGTGAAAACTCGTAAGCTTGTTGTATAACATAATTGTCAAGACGAGAAATAACTAACGATTGCGGGTCTTAAAATAATGACCCTGTACCTATAAATGACAAATGAAGTAGACGACAACACCTTGTTTTAATTTTGATGTTAAATGTTATAAAAATTAATTTTTGTTTTTTATTTAACGACGCTGTTAAATTCTTAAGGTTATACACGTTCATTATTAGATGCAGCAATGATGGAAGACAGTGAGAGAGGTCGACTAAAGTACTCGGATCAAACATATCACAGTGCAAATACCTAATGCCATACACTGGGATCGAGTTCGTTCCTCCGCAGTACCATATGCTACATTGCTTACAACAGAATTAAGAATAAATCCATACGTTTTATTATCTAATCATATATAATTACAAAGGAATTCAAAAGAAAATACTATACCTGATATAGTTACTGTTCTACTGTAATTAAATTTTATTCTAAGGTGCTTAATAACAAACACTTAAACTAATTTTAAGGTGGCTGCGTAGATATTCATGGACTGATGATGAATGACTGAATGTAGTCTAAGGTAACAAGTAAAAAGAGGTTCATACAGACTCATAAATTTATGTCAAACATTAGGTATTAGCAGGACAGCCAATTATATTCTTTCAAATAAGTGTCTGTCAGTACAATTAACTCGGAGATTGCATCCATTCTTTAGTAGAACACAGAAAAGTGAACAAAAGCTACCCTGCTGCCCTAATAAAAAGGCATGGATGTGTCTGTTCGGAGTGGAAGTAAGACTCTACTACATCCAGACATCGTTACGTGAGGGACAGATTGCCCATTCCTAAACATCGACTTTCGAAATAAAGGAAAAATTTAGAAATTCTAGTAAGCAGCATATAATGTTCAGAGTAACTTTTGATATTTAATAATGAGGCGATCGTATTTTAAATATCTCTATACCTTCCCATACTTATTCTTGGATCCTATCTGTTAAATAATATATCTACCAATGGATAAAATTTTAAAATTCTTCAAACAATTTCCGCTTCAAAAATTCGCAAAGAGAGGAGCACATTATACACACGTTCAGACGGAAACCTTGAACAGAAAACACCCACAGAAGACCTAGGTGAATATGGAAAAATAGTACTAAAATAGATCTTAAGAGAGAGTGGAAGGATAGACTGAATGGATCAGAGCAGACACGTTACGAGACCTTTCGAATATGCTAATTAATACTCAAGGGCGGAAAATTTCTCGACCAGCGGAGCGAACATCAGCTTCTCAAGCAGAAACCCGCTCCATGCGTTGCTGGATATGTGGTCAGGCAACCGGCGGGAGAAAGTAAAGCCATGAAATTTTAAGAGATAATTTTAGGGAAAGTAGGCGTTGTAATTTTGCATCTAGCAGGCTGGTGGCAACAGTTTACAAAAACTTATTTGGTGAGTCACAATTAAACTTAGGACATCGTTACCAGAACGCTTATGGATTAGACATCCTAGCAGAAGAGGCGTAGCTACGTTTTTGGTATGTGGTGCGAATAGTCACAATGGCCGGTGCTACCAAACATCGTGAACTGCCACGAACACTTACTGAAAATCATTTCATTTGCATGGGTAAATAACTTCTTTCGCCCAGAAAATAAATTTTTTATTTAAAGCACTAATTTTTCCGCCCATTTGGGCGCCCCTTGGACTCTGCCGACAGGGGTAGCCGCACTAACCCCCGCCCCCACCACCCACCCAACCTACGCCCCTGTCAAGAAGTACTCTGCAGGAAACGAAGCCTGCACCGGAAATAGATCTGCAGTTCCCTTCAGACAGGAACCTTCTGCACATTCTTCCCAAATTAAATTGTGAAAGAATGACGCAATATTGTAAGAAAATCAAATAAAAATCACAAACCTAGACTCGTGTAGGCCCTACAGGGTGACGTGAAAAAAGTTGCATGGTCTTATGATCTGCCTCAGTACAGCGAAATTTACTTAGACTGTAAGCACAGTAACGTAAAGTGATTGACGCGTTAAGTCAAGAGTAGGTACTGTTAAATATCAATTTTGAATACCAGAGAATATTTAGAGCAAGTACGGGTGAAGGGCAGTACGTTTTAAATTGCTTAACATTGATGCTTTTAGTCCCACAATACAAGCAGTGATGTCGTTAAGCATAACACCCTAAGGATGTGTGAGTCACGCGCCCGTAGACATGCTAGCAGGTAAGTGGGCGCTGAGGCCGAAGAAACAGGTAAGCATTGACTGTGTCCTCTGTGAGGTTCGAGACAAGGCTGAAGAAAATGTTTAGCATCGATCGAGCATGGTGTCATGCGTCGATGAGAGAGCTTTGTAAGTAACGTCAGAAACTTGTTTGCTTGGTTGATATGTTTACTGTCCTTAAAGGAAAGATTACAGGCTCCCTGTGTGAGTGAAGGGGGGGGGGGGGGGGGAAAGGGAGGGGGCAAGAGGGAAAAAAACAAGACCAAATTTTTATAAGATATTTTAAAAACAAAAAAACGGTACACACAAGGAAAAAACACCCATCCATAAATTT
>Ga0123352_10005993_pt1 | contig 18482 bp, 13 predicted proteins | sample TergutLab28metaG_FD_89700 | JGI IMG/M metagenome (GOLD analysis project Ga0123352, IMG submission 89700) | Labiotermes labralis P1 segment gut microbial communities from Petit-Saut dam, French Guiana - Lab288 P1 | ecosystem: Host-associated > Arthropoda: Insects > Digestive system > Gut ... | reverse complement strand
ATTGCCACATCTATCAGTGTGCATGTTTTCTCTTTTTTGTTTTTAATTATTATATCTGGCCTATTTGCTGTAACTTCTCTGTCTGTATGTACTGCTTGATTATTATTATTATTATTATTATTACCATCATCATCATCATCATCATCATATTTGTTATCACTTCTATGCAGAGTATTTACAATTATATACCGGAAACAAACCATGTTTCTAGGGTAAAATGTTGCAGCTGTTCAGTATTTACAATTTGTGCTATGTATAATGTTATTTTGCCGGTGCAGTATGTTTATTATTATTATTATTATTATTAATGTTGTTATGGACAAAGTCAGATGATTGTATGATTCCAAATGTGATACACCACCATAATAATCTTATATTACTGTAATAATTTACTTGTTGTGCTAGACAGACTGTTACTAGTTTATCAGGTGTTGTGAAAGGTAACAGGCAAGTAGTTTTTTCACCATAATTACCAATGAAGACTTTTTTGGTACAGTTAAGTAACTTTCTGCTGCTGTAAGACCCAGTGATTCATCACCATCACAACAGAATCCAACCACTAAGTGCTTTTTGGTAAATAGTTCAATCAAGTTCATGTTGTCAGAAGCAGTTACCATTTTAATTGTATCCATCTGTACTTATTGAAGATAACAATAACCAAACAGACTTGCAAGAAAGAATGAAAAATGCTAACAGAACATATTTTATTTTACAAAATTTTTTTAAAAATAAAAACATATCAAAGAAACTAAAATTAAGACTAAAAAGCACAATAATAGACAAAATGTTAACATACACATCAGAAATTGGGACAATAACAAAGAGAGATAGAAAGCAATTGAACATTTTTGAAAGGAAAGTGTGTAGAAGAATTTTAGGCCCAGTATATGACAATGAAAAAGGAAATTGGAAGATATTAACCAATAAGGGAATTTATGCAAGTGTTAAAAAACCCCACTATAATAGAGACAATAAGATTAAATAGATTACGTTGGTTTGGGCATGTACAGAGAATGGAAGAAAATAGAATTCCCAAAGGGGTATTACGTATATATGAATTTGGGAACAATAAGATTGGAGGTAGACCAAGAAATAGATGGCAAGATAACATGAGAGAAGATAGAAGAATAGTTGGTAGAGAAGGGTGGCAGGAAAAAGTACATAACAGAGAGGGCTGGAAGAAGCTCCTGAGAACGGCAAGGAATCATTGCATTCTGCACATGTCAGTGGAATCTGTACCATAGCAGTTCCTTGCTGTTATGTTTTACAGTAACCATTTTGTACATATTTCTTCTTCTGGTATGTTACATGACCTGACCATTGTAAGACCGTGGCAAAACCAGTCTGTCTTTTTGTATACCCAACTTTTCTTGTGATCATTTTGTTTTGGATTGTAATAACTATGCAGTTTGGTTATGGTGAAATAGGGTAAGACACTAGCCTGTTATTCAGGGTTATGAGTTTCATCTGCCATTACGTCTGTATGTATATTTTCTAGGTCACAGATTGACACCTTCATTTTTATGTAAGGTAAAACTGGGAATGTGAAAAATATCATTCCTCCTGCCTCCCACCCACTAATGTTCCCACTGTCAATGATCATACTCATGGCCTCCCAACGTTCGGAGTAACATCGGCCCTGTGGGTCCTCCTACCTCAGAAATGGATTTTACTCCCTTGTCTAAGTAGACAGAGGCCATGAAGGTCAACACACACCATATCTGGAGACACTAGACAAATAACATAAACAGTTATGATGATGGTACTATTTTATGCATATCTGGTAATGATTTTGGGAACCATAGGTTGTTATATAAACATTTCTTTATATGTATCTGCTCTTAATGTGAAAATATATGGTATTGTGTCACTCAGCTTAATGGTTAAAACAAAGGTGTGAGATTTCAGGCACTGTTTTTACATTGGATTGATTACTTCTTACAGCTGGAGGAAATGAAAGGTCGTTATGAGGCAGAGTTATCCCGTGCAGACCAGAAGTATGCCGAGAAGTTGGAGATTGTGGAAGCAGATGGAAAAGCAAACTTTGAGAAAGTTCAGTGTGAACATGCAGCTGCTGTGGCCCACCTTGAGGCTGATACATTCCAGAGGGAAGCTGAACTGAGACACAGGCTTGCTGGTGTTGAAGAGGAATATTCTGCTCTCAAAGCCCAGTCTCGAAAGCTGATGGAAAGCATGCAAAAAGACAAAGATACAAAGTTGCAAGTCACTGCAGGACGCTGTAAGGAGCTTCAAGATGACGTGGAGTCTCTTAAAGCGGTCCTTGATCTGAGGCTCAAGGAACTTCAGGAATTACGTAAACAGAATGCACTTCTAACAAGGGAAGCTGAAGAACTTCCAGTTGCTTTACAACGAGTTGCAGCTCTTGAAGCTAAAGTGGAAGACTTGCAGGTGCAGCTGAAGGTGAAGACCAGCATTGAGAGACAGTTATCACAGGACAACAGGCTGTTGATGGAATCTTTCCATCAGGAGTCTAAACAGAGTAAGAGGCTGTCACTACATAATGAGGAACTGCAATGGAAGTTGAAACAGAATTTTGAAGTGGTTCTCGCAGCTCTGAGTGGAGGTTCCGTGAACACCTCTCTGTCTGGTACTCTGCAGACTCCACCTAACAATGGGAGGAGGAGTGTTAACAGTTCAGCACAATCCCTGACTGACACTGATACTAGTGCAGCTGGTAATCAACTCATCACCAGTAGGATACCTCCATGTACTTCACCTGCTGGTAGAAATTATAACTCAAGTGGTTCAGATGTGTCTGCAGATCCTGCCACAGGTGGACGCTCTCTCCTTGCTGAAGATATTGACATGTCACCGCCTGTTTCACCAAAAGTAAAAGCTGTGGTGGAGAAAAGTGATTCTGTGTCATGGGTTGTAGAGATGGATGAAACACCAGAAGCCCTACTGTCTAGATTAGTTCGCCGAGCAGGGAGTTTCCGGAGCACTGTACCTCCTGTAGCTTCAGTGCCGTCACCTGCTCGTGCCAAAACTTTGCCTCCACCAAAACGCCAGCGCCACAAGGCTTCGTCTCTCTGTCTTTCATCATCTGCCACAGCTATTGCTAGACCTGTTGCTGGGAGTCAGTCAAGAAACGTGCCATTGACTTCCTCCTTGCGATTTCGTTCTCGTTCTATATCCACTGACTCCGCAGAGGATATGGGACTGGACTGTGGCTCGTGGAATGCTAAAACTTCTACTCCTGTGCAGAAATCCTACAGAGATGGAGGATGTGAAGATGACATGGTACTTATCATAAATAATAATGAAAGTTGTATGAAACACTGTGGCGCTGATGTGTATGGCGATGATGATGGTCAGAATGTGAGTTCAGCTATTCATAACTTGAGTGGGGTGAGCAAAGGCACCTTGAAGAGGGAAATGTCTGACTATTCCAATGAAGAAGACTCACCTTCAAAATCTTCAGGATCATGTGGCAGTTCAGAAGGATCACAGCAAGATCATGATCATTCATGTTTTCAGAGTAGGACACAAATACCAGGAAATCTGACAGATCCATCTGCACCTGCAGATTCTCTGGATTTGGGAGACCCTGAAATACTTCAGTTGCCTCCCCTTCCAGGTAGCACCAATGGTGATCTCTCATTCTTGGCTGCTCAGTCACTGCCAGCACCCAAGGAATCTGCTGGTGAAGCAATGATATCTGAAGAAACTTCTGAAGATGAAAATGATAATGCCGATGAAATTAATACATCATCTGATGAACACAGCTGTTCAGAGGATGAAGAAACGTCATCTTCTTCTGCAAGTTCATCTGATTTGAGGCCAATTGCTTCAAGAGGATTGACAGTACATGAGACTAGAGAAATAGAACATGGATATGGAAATCAGAAGCAAGAAGAAGATGATGTGGTGGGGAGGGTAACAGAAGTGACTGCTGAGCAGCAGAACATGTCAGCTGTAGATGGTGTGTGCCAGTTTCATGTTTTAATGTCTGAGTGTGCAGCAGCTACAACCATGGACCTCAGTTGGTCTGAAGATATAGAGCTCATGCCATCTGAATCAGATGGTTAGATTGTAAGAAGTCACAATTGTGAAGGGTAAATACAACAGTTCTACTCACCTTTCCACCACCAGCTCTTTTATTTTCTTTCTCTGTCTTTCTGCTGTCCCAGTTTCATGCAGGCCACAGTGAATTCAGTTGATGAAGTATACAACCAAGTATGGAAGCAGATGGAAAAAATGGTAAAATAGAAAATGTGCACTTGGTAACACGCATTGTGTACACATTGAAGATTTTTGGAATTCTGTTTAGTATATGTGTTAACTGTAGTATATACTGAAGTTGTGTTTTAATGGTTCTAGTCCATTTGATTTCTGCAGATGAGTTCAGCTTAGCACATTGGCAAGGGAAGTGGGCATGCACACAAGGCAAAATTAAACATAAATGTGTTAAAATATTTGAAACAGAATCTACAACCCGATTGGCTGTGGCTTGGAGTGTATGTTTTAGTATTTCCAGATCAAGAGGTTTAAAATTGTGTTTGTGTGTGTGATATTTATCTTCATTGCAAGTACCAAATTTTCAGGGTTTAAAAACCATGAATATAATTTCATCTTTTCAAGCCTTTTATGTCCTTCATAAAGGTTCAGAAAGTAGATATAGTGAATGGAAGTTTTCACTTGCTGCCTATCAGGTTCCATTCTTGTATTTGGTGTGGCAGTCACTTGTTTTGCAAGTACCTGAGGCATTCTTAAACACTTTTAAAATATTGTTTGCATTTTAGCATTTATCTTCATTATGTGGAAGATGACAGAAATCACTGTTGGATAAATTATGTACATGACAGCTGTTTCACCCTTGAGTGTAAATGGATGTGGTGAACCTCTCAGGTTGGGAATATATACAATACCCCCAAAAAAAATAAGTATTACTGGGAACTTTTCTGAATGTATTTGGTGGCTGTTAATCATGTGTAATTGTAAGAGATGGCTGTGGCTTTGAATTTCTACTGCTCTTCTATAAATACCTATGAGATGAGTGGAAAATGTTACAAACAATGCAACAATTAACTGAACTGTGGCCTGTCAGGAGCACATGGGGAATGGGCAGTTGTTTGTGTCAGGGTTCTGAAAATGTTGAACACAAACGTGTCCCACTATGAGTATTGTATTATTTGGTAGCAAAATTTGTTACATACTGTAAACTGTAATTAGGAATGGGTTATAGGAAAACTGATTTCTCATGAGTGGTGACTAAAAGTATATTTTAACACATTGCACTGACAGCTGAGTGGACCTCACACTGTTATGATCCCATGTAACTATGGATTGTAAAACTGTGCCAAGAAAAATCAGTTCTGTGGTTCTGAAATGTACTAATGTAGCTAATTTTCTTGCCAAAACTGATATTTTTTACTGGTTCATGGGAAGTTGTATTTCTATCCTTACACAACATTTTAAGATCAAGTTATCATATTTTTCAGAAATTATTTTGAATGTTATAATTATAAAAATGTACTAATGATACTAATTACCCATTACATTCAGTATTTCAACTGCAGGAAACTTAATTTGTAGATAGTAATGGTAGTTTTTCTGTTAATGCATTTGTTGGATTGAATTATGTGTGCTCGAAACAGCCCATTGTGAACAGGCAAACTATAGTTTCAGCCTTCAGAGTGCGTTTTGCAGATTCACCATTTGCAGTCTGTCGTAGATTGATGTTATATAAATGTACAGAGCAGCGGTGGGGTAAACAAACTGTCCTCAACAAACGGCTGTATTGAATAAATTTTGTAAAATGTAATTATATAAAGCTGATTTTTACTCTGTATATGTATGTATTTGTTAGTTTTGACACAGTTGTGATTTTTCTTGTTTACAAGCAAGTGATTGCTAGTTGATAGTTGATGTAGTGTGTATGTGGCTGTTAACATGAGCAGCTCTCACTTTCTTGAGGTTTCCACTAGTCATTTTGTCTCAGTCTTGAAAATATCTTACTTTGTATATTTTGTCTCTGTTCTTGAATGTGATTCTGTCATATTTATTTGAGGTTTCTCTTTCTGTTACAGACTTTAATGAAACTTTTATTTCTCTGTGCAGTTATGTGAAGCATTATTTGTTGTTCATAAATTCTAGCACATGATTTTAGCTGTGGAAATAAATACTGATTCTTGAAGAATTGTGTGTATTGTGAACAACCATTATAGTAATCTGTTTTTCTCTTTTGTTGCCATTCATATACACTGTTTCTAAATATAAACCTTCCATCATATCGGAATTCTACCAAGTTTCAGTCCTCATAAGTACACCATGAGTTTCATTAAAATATTGCCTTATGGTAGAGTTCTTACCACATGCAAATCATACACGATTTCCTTTAGCTAACTTACAGAAGCACGTATATCGCATGCATCAAGAAAAATGCACACTAAATTCAAATACTCATAAACTAATAACTAAGCTGGTGCCTGATGCAGCCAACAAGAAGAAACATAAGATCATATTAATAGGAGACAGCCATGTAAGAGGTTGCTCAGAGAAGTTGGCGAATTTTCTAGGAAGCTCATGTAATGTAATAGGCATTTCTAAACCTAATGCGGACTTAAAAGCCATTACCTCCAAAATCAATATGAGGATCGAGAATCTGAGGAAAAAGGCCCTGGTTATTAACTGTGGCAAGACTAGGGGTATAGCTAAAAATGAATCAAAAACAGGATTAAAACATCCGATGCAATTTACGAAAAGCACATGCAATACTAACGTAATTGTGATGAGTGCTTCCCTGAGGTAGAATCCATTATAATCCACACAGACTGCATATGAACACTCTGGGAAAGGGCTTGATCACCAGTATTTGGCCAAGAAAAATTAAAGATTTATTCCTAGCTACTTCGAGCAAACCTGCCATTCCTCTATCTTGGAAACAGGATGCTGGGACCTCAGTGATGGAAGAAAATTGCTATCTGGCAATTGTAAATAGTGACTGCTGATCACATGATGTAACTGGTATTGATCAAGATTATGTGACAAACTATAATCTACAGGTGTACTTGATGGTTATTCAAATCTCCACAGAAATTTTATTAATAGTGACATGAATACTATCAATTCCCCTATTCAGGAATGTGATCGCAAATTAAAACAACAAACTGTTATAAGTTTCGCCTTTAAGGATGTGAGACTCGATAATCACCTAACTGAGAACCAGAATCTACAGTCCTCTCTCTCCTTATTTTATCAGAACATCAGGGGTTCTCAATTTGGCCTGGAGAAAATTTTAAAGCCTTGGGCCATAAAAATTAATCTTGGAATATATAACTTCATTGTAATATGTTAGTACAGATCTCCTTCTGGAAACTCTGCTCAATTTCTACATTCTCTTGATTTGATGTTAAACTATTTACATAAACCTGGCCTTGAGTTCATACTTTGTGGTGATATAAAAGTTGCTTTTTTTAACAGACAGTTGTCATAAGACAAATAATTTCTTGATTGCAGTCTTATTCTTATTGAAAGTAACTGACTTCCCTACTATGATTGAGAATGAATCTGGCTCAGTGATCGATAGTAACTTTATAGATGGTTCAAGAATAAATCTTTTAACTGTAGCTCCTATATCTAATGGTTTGTCAGACTATGAGGTGCAATTCCTTGTTCTTGAAAAAGTGGTTATTAATAGTGAAATCTCTTTTACATATAGATCTTGCTATACAAATAAGGATTCTACAGAACATTTTATTGTTATAATCAAAAATGAAACATGGGAAAATATTTGTTCTATGAATCAGGTATGTGACATTTTCAGTACATTTTAAAATGCATTCTTGATTCATTCTAATTCCTATTTTCCTGTTTATTATGTTACCAGGAAACACAAAACTGATTGGATAACCAATGGCATAAGAACATTTTGCAAAATGAAATGAATTCTGTATAATTTCAGCACAATAAGTAATTGCCCTATGATTAATTCTTACTCTTCTTATCATTGCAGTATCTTAAAGAGAGTTATTAGGAATTCAAAGGCAACTTATTATAATAATATAATAACCTCAGTTAAGAATACATCAAAAACTTCATGGAATATCCAAAGAAAAGAAATGGTAAATTGGGGAGTGATAAAAATATTTAAACTCTATTTAAAATCGATAATATAATTTTAAACATAAGTCAAGTTGCTAATGAATTTAAGAATGATTTTATAAATGTGGTTGACAGTTTATTAGCTGAGCAGAAAAATAATGAAACTACTTCACATTTCTTGCATGCCACTTTTCAGCAAGGTTTTCCTAAGATGGCAAACATTCCAATCATGGACACTGAAATAGTGCACACTATTAACTCAGTAAATAACAAGAACTCAGCAGGCTATTATATTACTTCAATTATTCAAGGAAATTTTCCTGACAGACTTCATTTGATTGTAGTTCCTGTCTTTAAGAATGGGGATAGGTCGCAGATAGCCAATTATACGCTGATCTCTTTAATAACAGTTTTTTTGAAAATCTTTGATATATTAATATATCAACAAATAATTGAGCAATACAATGCTGTAACATTTTAGTTTGTAAACACTGTGGCTTCAGGAAAGCCTTATCTACACACAATGCCATGACAGAGACAATATTTGATGCTTGGAATACTGGTAAATGTATAGCAAGTGTATTTTGTGACCTGACCAATGCATTCGACTTTGTTAATTATGAACTACTGATCAAAAAATTGGAAGTTTATGGTATTAGACGTGTTCTCTTAAATTGGCTTAAATCTTATGTAGATAACAGGAAGCAAAGGATTCACCCACAGTTATTACAATCTAATAACATCTCAAATTGGCATAAGGTGGAGCATGGTGTTCACCAGGGATCCATGATAATAAATAAAATCTCGGATATAAGAATGTTTGTGGACGATACTGGCATACTGATTACTGCTAATTCTCAGGATGAGCTTCTTCAAAGATTTAATCATGTTTTAAATCATATGTCTAAATGGTTCCAGGCAAACCGGCTCACAAGAAATCCAATCAAAACTAAAGTTTTGAAATTTACTTCAGCTGAACAACCTAACGCATTAAATCTAACCTATGCTTATCATCTTCTAATAGAAGTGGAAACCCTTAAGTTCTTAGGCTTGCAATTGGATAATCAGATTACTTGGAAGAAATGCCTTAAACTTTTGCTCAGGAAATTGAGTTCTGCCTGCTTCCTCATGAGGCGATTATACTATATATTAAATATTGATTCATTAACGATTGTTTATTTTGCTCAATTTCATTGAATAATCAAATATGGTGTAATATTCTGGGGTAATCAACACAATGTAAATAAGGTGTTTATTTTTCAAAACAGGATTCTTAGAAAAATGCTAGGATTATGCTACAGGAGTTCATGTTGGGCTTAGTTTCAACAGCTTGAGACAGTAACTGTTCCATATCTACATATATTTCTTCTTTGGCGTTGCTTATGGTCCGTAATTCCTCTTACTTTAAAACTAATTTTTCTGTACAGAATACACATACAAGGCAGAAAAATCATCTTCAAACACTGCTGGTTAAATTTAGATCAATACAAAGGGGCATTACTTAATTCTGCCATTAAGGTATTTAATAAATTGCCATTGGACATTACTCAATTTCAACTTGACAAAACGTAGTTCAAGACTACATTGAAAAGTATTTACTTACTCATGTTTTTATTCTGTGGATGAATTTTTAGCATTTTGGTAATGTTAGTCTATCCTTCTTACTGTTAAATAATTGTGCTTAATCAATTTTGATACAATGTTGTATTTCTTGTATTATGTAATGCTGTATATATTATTCTTATCTTGACATGTTTCATTACCACTGATCGTTTAACCAATACTGGATTTACAAAATCTATGTGAATGTGAATGTGAAAAAACAAATGAACAGTATACTGAATCACCTTTGCTAACAGTGATAAGGCCAATGCTCAATATGCTGCCTGACAGTACTGAAACTTGTTCAGCAGAAAGAAAGACCAGTAGTGAATGTCTGCCCAATAGAATTAAATGATCACACACACCCAAAGGCAGAATTTCAATGGCTGGTAATCATGAAATGAAAGGAGTACATAACAAGTGTATACTTTAATTGTGCTCTACCACAGCTAATTACAGAGTCCCAAATGTGATTATATGACAGCAATTTATAAGGGGTGGTTGAAAAGTAATGAGACTACTCACACAATTCTGTACCTGAGGCACACTAACGCTTTGGTGTAACTTTGTTTTCAGTGTACCACCATTCACAATCTATACTTCCTTGTAGTGCTCCATCCACTTCTAAAAAATTTGCAGGGGGCTGTTTTCTGATACCTTGTGTAGGGTTTTGGTGACAACTTGTATCACCTCACCCTTGGAGCCAAATTTCTGCCATCATGGCTAATGTTAAAGTGCTGAAAATGACCCTAAATCACTAAACTGTATTCTGAAAAGCAGTTTTCAGTGTCTACATAGCACATACTGTTCACAGTGTGCCTCCAAGGTACCCAATGCTGAACAACAGTGCCTTTGGAGTAAAAAACAAAACATCTGCATCACTTCCTGAGGAAGGCACCATTTGAAATTTTGTCAGTGGAAGCAAGACTTTGTGTTTCCAAACAACTGACTGCTCTTTTGTTTATGTCATAATGTCTGATCCAAGAATCATCACAGGTGATCATACAAAATTCAGGAAGAACAGTCACACTTCACTGGCCAACATTTTGGTTTCTGATCATCGCTGAGATCATGTGTAACTCATCTTGTGCAGCACTGGGATATGCTTAATGTGCTGAACCCTTTCCAGTGACACATTTACATGATCATACAATTCCCATGCCATTAACTTTCTGTCCTGCTCACCAGTACATTAATTGTCTGATACCGACATCTGTGATGAGAGTGCTTGATCCCCTACCTATGGCATCATCAATGACCATTTTGTTCCCTTCTTTAAAACACTTCCACCATTTGAAAACTGCAAGTCTGCTTATTACTTCTGCTCCATACACTTATCTCTTAAAATTTCTTTACCATTTCTCTGAGCTCCATATGCAATTCCATCACACATTTGCATTATAAGGGTAAAGTTGTCCCTGTCTGTGCCAAGAAGAAGAGGTAAAACTCCAGTAATTCCTAACCTCGGTGCTAGATGACGGTGAGTGGTCAACATCATGCCCTGGCCACTTTACTCTTGGGGCCTTAAAACATATATCATTCTCTACTGCTATTAAAACATGTTTCATCAAATATCTTGTACAAACTGAGTTTCCATGGCAGATCACTGCTCTTAGAAGCAGTAACTAAACACACTTCACACTGCAATGAGACACATGCTTCTTCTTGATTACTGTAGACTGCTACAGTCATGTAGCACTGCCAGTTGCTTTACTTTTCAAACATCCCTTGCATCTGAATACATGAATATTTCTTTCCTTGTCTGATGGTACAGTGTGAAAGGAAGAGCTTCTTAAGTTGGAAAGGATTTCACAAAAAACAGAGTTCCATGGTTTCCAGCCTTCAATGACTTCAGAAAATTCAATAAACACCTACTGCACATTAAGCAGTTCAAGGAAACCGAACATAAAGCAGCAGCATTCACTTCTATCAGTGCAGGCCCCTCCTTCCCGGATGTATTCTTGACTCATAATTGTACCTAAGAGGTCATCTAACACAGCAGAAGAAAATATTTCAAACTTTGACGGATACATCATGAAAATCCTAGGAGTTTTCATGTACTTAAAACATGCTTCTTGGAAGCGAAATTTCAGTTTGCTCTGTGTATCATAAAACATGGACTTGGAATGATACTATTGTTGTTAACAACAGTAGACATGCAAGATTTGATATTCTCACTGTGAAGACTATGAAGATGGCTTGCTACCAATGTGTGACCCTGTATAGTCTGTTATGTACGTACAGATGATTCAGAGGAATGTGCTGCCCCTTCCTACAGGGTACAGAAATAAGGCAGCATGTTCCTGTCAAATGTCTGTATGTATCTACAGTGCTACAATGCAATGGATCCCTGAAGGTAGCAATCTTCAAGTAAAGTACCAACTGTACAACTAACTGATCAAATTATGGCTATAAACATGGAAGAAAATGAGATGTTCTAATAAAGGGAAATATTAATTGGAGCTGCTAAAACACAGAATTTGTTGGAGTTGACAAAACAAGAAATGCGAAGCAATATGACCTGCTATAGAACATAATGGAATGACAAAACGCGCATAAAATATAATCATGTGACATGTCTGGGACATGGCACCCCTATGTTCTGTCTTATCCACTGTTCACTCTGCGATGTTTTACAAGAAGTCTCCATTTACAACAGTTATATACAATCAAATTCTTAGCTTACTGTTTTAATTGCCAAACTATCCTCATTTTCAGTCAATGTAGCAACTGCATCATTTATCCGTGGGTGATGAAATGGCTACGGATAACTAAAATCTGACTATATTTCCATCCCATTAACACACGTGGACTTCAAGCTTGATAATCAGGTTTGATAATCTTGTCTCCAATGATCAGCACTGGACTGGCTGATACTTATGATGAGATCAGGGAGTAGATCATACTGAAATAAATAAAAATCAGACAGTGTAGCCTTAACTATTAAGCAAACAAGAGATCAAATAAAATTATACATTTGATGCTAGTATCAGTTGTTGAGGTCTAGAAAAAAGAAACTGCCACACATGTTAAAGAAGTGCAATGCACAGTGTTTTCTGGACTCTGTCCATCATTCACTTTTCTGAACAGAACACAACATATTCTACAGTGGATCTGTTTTTGTCCACAAATGAAAAGCTGGGGATACACATGTATGAGGTACATTATAAACATTGTAATACTAATTTGTATGTCAGCACAACTGATGTAAACACACTGGGATCCCAATGTGTGCACAGCATCCTGTGACTTAACCTGTAAAGAATAGGCCTGAAGATAACTATTTATTAGTCGAAACATGTAGCCTACATATTACCTTGTGTAATGAAAACGGTTGTGCTGACATACAAATTAGTATTACAATACGTACCCAAGCACTTCGTGATGTCTTCATTCAAAAACATTACAAACAGTTGACCTCTTTACAGGACCTAAGTTCTTTATTGTGTGAAGTGCTAATGACACCTTCATTATAAGAAGCGTTACAATTGTTTCATGCCTTATTGTAAAGGGAACATACCCATATAAATAATAGAAGAATGACAACAAATAGAAGGCTAGTTTAATCCATCCTTCTCGTTGGCATTTTGTGAGAACATCAGCATTCATTATACTTGTTGGATCGTACAGGCCTGGCCCAGTCATCACGGGGCGCGTACGATACCTGCAGACGCATCATTACAACTTATTACTACATGTAAAACTGTATAATTTCTGAGATTATATTACTTCACTGGGGGTATACAGAAACAGCAAAGATACACAAACTATGAATTTCTGTCAAGAATATATAACTGTTGATTATGCACCCTGGAAGTACATGATAATATGTGGTAGTACTTTGTATTGGCAATTATGGCTCTGGTGCAGGTTCAAACATTTGTATGGTTGCCAATTCATGCTATTCTTATATGGTAAAACTGACCATGACAGCTTCATTTCTAACCATTCTTGCAATTCTAAGAACTTTTACATTCAATAGTCATAAAAGTATAAAACATAAAACACAGCTACTGTTGTTGTACAAAGAAATAAAAATGGAGAGGTGAACAGGCAGCCACATGACTACTCCAATGGTCTATATTCCTTCCAAAAAATCCTGTTTAAACATGGCTCTTCTAATATACAATGAAATGGGCAAATCAACCATTCCACCTTAGTTCCATGAAAATTTCATGAAATACACAGCCTGTTTCTGAAAATATAACAGTTTATTTTAATGAAACAAAACATCCTGTCTCTAAAATTATCTTTTGTAATATATAGATAAAAGGAATTGCAAACTTACTTCTTAAATTTCAGCATGTTTATAATTCATAAACCTATTACATGTTACTTTAAAAATCCTCACCTCCATTTTGTGCCGAAGGCATATCACCCTGTATGTCTCAAGGGCAAAATTTTTCCTTTGCTTTTCCCCACATTATAACTTCTTACACTTGAAAGAACATAGCAAGGGTATGAAATTAATTTGTGCAGAGTAACATGCTGTGTAGTTGTATGTCTGGGGAGTCTTAAAAATTAATGTAACTTGAGTACAATATAGATGTTAAGGTGAAGGGATGGAAAAGTAAAATTTTAAGAAATAAAGTAAAGGACCATACCTGTTGATGTGGTACGCAATAAGGGGGAGGTTAAGACATAACGCAAACCATTCCCCTGAAGCTACGAAGAGTATATTGAACAGCAGATGAAGCAGGTATTCTGGTATCACTAACTGAAAATGAACATTACACATGTAAATGTAAAATAGTGCAGAAGTACAGTTACATTTCTGACTATGGAATGGCCTACTGAAATCAAAGAAAACAGAAAATATTAATATTGTTATAACTTAACCTTGTCATATGTAAAGCAAAGACATTCCTTAATCTAGATATACAAATAAAAAGGAAAGGGTTAGTTTAGAGATGCTAAGGAGTTTGTTATAATGAACAGTAATGTAATTCAAACATTATAAGGCATAAACATTGTAGTATAACAAAACTTACAAGCACTGCCTCACTTATTATGAAAATATCTGAGAACAGTGCCTTTAACTGATTACACAGGTGACTCAAATATATGCAACTACACAAAACTGGTTAAAATTAATTCTGTAATGCCTCACTGTTTCAGGGTGCCTGTGAAAAATGGCGTTACGTTCACAGGAGTTTAAAAAGATTATTCTTCTCTGCGGAAATAAGGATGGAACGTAAATAAGGTAAACGTCATCTCCTATGGCTTTATACAACTATTTCGCTGAAGATGTGTATAGTACAAAAGCAAGGCACCATACTTTCTGAGCAAGAAGGTCCGATATAACGCCACCGTAATCTGCGGGTTTTACTGATCATTAAGGTTTCATAAAAACTTACGGGATTTAAACTGTTGCACTGGTCAATAGGATTTTTATAATCTGTCTTCAGCTCATCAAATGCTATAACCTGAAACAAAAGTTACCGGGATCAAAAAATATGCCAGTCACTCGGGATTCTGCAAACAAGATTTGAACGTATGTATGAATTAATACAAGACTGTAAAGTGTGTATTACATACGTGAAAAATAGCAAAGAATATCAGAAATGCGTCAACGATTAATGCGATGATATAAGAGAAAGCAGCAAAACTAAACGCCATTCTATTTGTGGTTATGTGCGGCCTGTTTCAAACATAGATCACGCTCTAGTGTTGCATGTTAAGCAAACCACAACGAGATTAGAGGCACGGATTAGAGATAAAAGTGGCCAGTAGCATCACGAATCGCGGATGAAACATTGTGTCGGTATTGCGTCCCGTTGCTCGAGGTCAATCACGTTCCTAGCATGGATTACAGCATGAATTAACAGTGAATGTGGTAATCTGTGATTTCTCGATGAGAGACAAGTGCTACAGGCAGTTGATCTATGCAACTGATCCATGGATGGTGCGGGCACATACCGAGCGTAGATGCTGAATGAGAGCGGCATGTGAAAGGCACATGTCATATATGTGACGGGTAAAATATGTTTTGATTAACTGGGGACTGATGTAGACTGTAACTGTCGGACGACGAACGATTCAAACCCATCCGCTTCGAAGGGTTTGCGGAATGGAAACGCCGTTCACATCAGTCCTCTCGCTATTTTGTTTTTTCGGACCCGTTCGTCAGAAACGACAATCTTCCCCTGTCCACGTTACTGGCAAAATAATGCTGCTACTTGTCTGTGAAGGTGACCACATAGACGCGCTCTTTCATTGGCCATACTTCTGACCACAGACGTCACAATTTTCACATGTTTAATAGTGGCCACACACGCAAATCTGTACGATTGTGTATGAGGGGGCCCACAAATTTACCGAAATTATAGGCGCCACCTCAAAAACTAGGTGCCAGAAAGTTCACATGAAGCAACTTCCATGCTGAGGTTCCGAAAAATATTAGGTGCTCTCATATAAAATTCGTTACTCCATGTGATTGACAGCCTGAAATTTTGTCTCTGGTCTACAGAAAAGCAATTCCACATGGAGACAACAAATTTGTCACACTTGCAAACACATTGGTGTGTCCCCAATCATTGCCGAGTGGTAGGTGAGAAAGTTTGCGGTTGGTGGGGATCCAAAATCCATTCAGCTGAATATTGTTGATAGAATTACAGTGCTGAGGACGAAGTATTGGCAAGTGCAACACTGTCGTCTGGGGTTGAAACAAGTCCCTACCTAGGAAGTTGAAGTTTCACTCTCAACAGTACTTTGTCCCATCGTAAATCCCATATAGACCCAGTGGATGGGTTATTCGTTACAGTGAGTGAGAATGAGTTAATCTCAAATGCAGGTGCCCTGTAGGTCGAACATTTGGTTTCACTGAGAGGTTTATAGAACAATCTCAAATACAGGTTCCATCAAAAATTAAATCTACATTGGTACAATACATAGCATTATCAGGAACTATGGTCAATCACAGACACATGCTGAAGGGTGACCCCTTTTTCGTATATCCAACAGCACTGTATGTCACATTTCCATAGCCATTTAAATCACTTCTGAGTACTGTTTCCCCAAAAACTGTGTGTAATGGGAGGAAGAGGCGCAGATAGATTTTTGTTGGGGAAATATTAAAAGAAGCCTTGGAGAAGACCTGGGCATGAATGGGGGAAATTAAGATGGATTTTCAAGACATAGATTGGCATGATGTGTGTTTAATTCAGGATAGGGAGAAATGCTGGCCACTTGCTGACATTCTAATAGGTCCCTCGGTTGCATAAAATGTGGACAACTGAGGAAATATTTTAACCTGTTCCATGGAATTACAAAGTAAAATTAAAATATACAAAAACAGATTACTGGTTAACAAATGCTGTTGAAGTTTATATTACAGAACGTGCATTCATGTTAACAGAATTCTAAGCATAAGGTTCCAATATAATGGGAATTACTAGAAACGTATTGATCTCATATTCTATGTACCTAAATGTGCCAAGAACATGTAACTGTGTTATTCTTTCTGTGCTAATAATCCGTGACAAGGAGATAGCCCCAGACGAATTACCTTTGATAAACTTGCATCTGCGCGGAAGTTTAAACAAGGCTGGCTTGGTGTGGTATTTGCATTTTGTGTTGTTGTTGTTGTTGTTGTTATTGTTATTGTTATTATTATTTAAAGTATAATATAATGGTAATGATGCACCTAAGTGTATGCTTTATGTAGCGATGTTGAGTTAAAGTTGTCCATAGTGTATTTCTGATTATGTACCACTGGATACACTTCATGTAGTTATGCTACTTTGTGTTTAGTTGCGTGGTGAAATTGGGATGACGTGTGGAGCCATTAGAAGAGAGCACAGCGATATTTTCTGCTATCTATAGCTCTTCTCATGCTGAAGTTCATTATAAAAAAAACTGATACAAGCTCAAGAGGCCTGAGGTACTTGAAGTGTTGTCTGTGGAGTTCATTGACGTAGGACGCGGAAGTGATTCTGCATCATATTTAATTTTGAATGCGATGCAATTTTTGCATAGTTTTGGTCCTGTAGTCGTGGCTGAAGACTAAATGGTTTCATTTTTTTTCTGATGTACAAGTTGTAGCTGACAGTCTGGTATTGTTGTTTTGGCCATCACTAGTTTGTTGTCTTCGTGTAAAGTAACTGTGTAATTCTGAAATCAGAAGTGATTTTGGCCTAAATACCTGCTTTATCCTTTTTCCATCATGCCCCTTGTCCCATCCTGAAGGCTTGTGCCACAGATTAACAACCGGGGTTCTGCAACAGTATGGTTAACTTTGAATGAAGGAGGTAGCATTCAGCAGTTGAATTCCTGCCTGCTGTGACATAGTATATGATGAGTCTCTGTAGTAATAGGTATAAAACACATCAGAATATTCACACCATTACCTTGGACCTGTCCTGTTTGATGTGGTAGGTTGCACTATGGCCCATGGTTGACTCAGTCTCTAACAGAAATGAGTACCAGGAATATTTCCAAGGGGGGGTAGAAGGGGCCAGTGCTTAGGGTTGACAACCATACCACCTTCTGGTGCTGATTGTCTTGAAATCTGGGAGCTTCAACCTCCTGGAACCCTCCAGGCCTCTACAGGGATTAAAAAAAAAAAATAGACTGAAATCTTTGTACTCATCAGTCAGATTACATGGTCCCATAACCCAGCACACTATAAATTTGAATCTTAATATTCTGCACACTCCACTACACTACCATATTTATTACAAACCAATAAAATATATGTATGTATGTATGTTTATTCACATTCCATAAATCTTACAAGATGTGGAAATAGTCATCATGTTTACATAATAATATTACAACGATATTATATACATATATTCTTACAATGAAATCACATT
>Ga0123352_10005992_pt1 | contig 18483 bp, 18 predicted proteins | sample TergutLab28metaG_FD_89700 | JGI IMG/M metagenome (GOLD analysis project Ga0123352, IMG submission 89700) | Labiotermes labralis P1 segment gut microbial communities from Petit-Saut dam, French Guiana - Lab288 P1 | ecosystem: Host-associated > Arthropoda: Insects > Digestive system > Gut ... | reverse complement strand
TTTGATTTATTTTTTTTTTTTGACTTATTCTTCCGGGTTGGGGGGGGGGGGTGGCTCGTGCGGTAAAAAAAATGGGTGAACAGGAAATTTTCCGGGGGGGGGGGGGGATGTACTAATTGTCTTGAAATCTGGGAACCTCATCCTGTTGGAACCCACAGGGTCTGCCCAGGCCTGTAATGGGATTGCTTTACTTTAACGTTTTTTGTTTGGAAACGGAGCAGGGTGTACGTCACACCAAAAAAAAAAACGACGTTCGCGATGAAGTCAAGGAAGATGTGAAGCCAGAGCTGGTGTTACTGTGTCGGCCATTCAAAAATTATCACGTATTCCTCGCGAATATCAAAGGTTATTGATAGTGGTCTTAAATTACACGAATGGGCATACTGCGGTGTTCGAAGAATGTGTCACATTCACAGGCGCAGATGGAAGATGTGTTTGGAAATCTATTTAGCCAAGGCAGAATACGGCCATGTTTGTTTATGAGTCATGTTCGTGGGAGTTCTGCGGCATATGAATATTGGCGCGAGGGTTTGTTGGTAAATATCAGTAATGGAGCCCCATTTGTAGAACGTGGCAGACCTGGCAACGTTGTGTCACTGCTATTGATTTCTGAGGGCGGTAGCTTGGTCGTGGGGAACCCCTTGCCAACGCCCCCACCCTGACTAGCTGCGGCCTTGTTTCCCTGGTACAGTACGGCGAAAGTGTTTTCTTTCATTACGTCAAAACACAATTCACCAATTTAGCAGTAAGCTAACGTGCGTGTCTACCTAAGAGTGAGAACTTGCTGGATGACTGTTGACCGGTGTCTGTTTGCCCGGAAGTGCGGTTTTTATTCCGGTGTTTGGTGCAGACAGTAACGGAAAGTTTGTCAGTTATGAATTTCAGTTGGATTTGAATCCCTCCCCTCCCGTTTTAATTTGTAACGGTATTGTGTATAAACAGTTTGTGTATTTTTTCTCCCTTTGTTAGCCTGTCATATATTGATTGATGCATTCTGCGATGTTTCAGAGCTGTCAAAAGATTACAGAGGTGTAAGGAAAATGCATTTCGAAATGCTTTAAACACGTCGTTCTTTGCAGCCCGGAAGATAATACGCATGCTATCAGCAGACTAAATAAAACTTAATTATTGTAATGACATTTTCTTGATAGGTGTATAATTTTACCTGGCACGGAGGGTACACTTTAAGCTTTTAATCCTTAGGGGTGCACCCCTTGGCACAGCACAGAAGCATGTGAAACATAAGTCCTGAACGTGCATTTTTACGTCAGGCCTGCGTTCTCCCATCGAACGTACTTCTTTGTTTAATTCATTAACCGTTAGCATTCCAAAATATTATAATGAATTCCAACAGTCTGGTCCAAATTAATTCCCCAGAAAGTCTGTGCTTTCGAATTTCAAAAGCTCTCATTAGATGGCGGTAGCTTAGGAGCAGTCGAACAAAACAATAAAATAAAGTGTCGATTTGAGCTCGACAAAGGTGGGTGCTGTCGAGTTTGACTCGACATTGAACCAGTAAGGGTTAACGGGTTATTTAGCGCCCCTGTAATTGGCCCCCTAATACACGTGGTTGAATGGTTTGGGGTATTTAAGTGGAAAGTGTGTGTAGGAAAGCGGTTGCCCCCAGTTAACACTTTGGCTTAGCTTGGATGGAAACGGTTGTCTAATTTGAGGCATTTGTGTGGACAGACTAAGGAAGGCAGTGGCAGCCATCCCAGACATGGCGCTACTGCCGTCGCCTTTTTGATGATGTTGTAGGCTACCCACGTATGTAATTATTATATCGTACTTGCCTGGTCTCCGTGGCCCTGTGCTTCAAAATATGATACACTACATGGCAGTGGGTGGGGTTGATATAAGTCTAGGAGGGTCCCTGTGCTGCGAACATCTCTTACATATGTTGTTGTAACGGACCCATGGATTCGCTTCCAAGGAGTTGATCTTCATCAGTATTAGTTGTTTGAAGGGCGAACTTGAAAAACGCGAGACTTGGCGTTATTGTCTGTGTTCTGGGTTGCCAGCTCGATGCTTCTTATTACGCCGCGTATTGCCAAGCGGACTTTTCAGCCCCGATCCCATTCCCGGCGATTTCGATGTCTCTGTATAAGCAGCTAGCTGCCAGTGATGTGCGACAAACGCCGACGGGAAATGCCTTGTCACGTGCTGGTGATGGGCACTGACACTTATTTCCAGTGCCCCAGGATATAAGCTCTGGAGCCGTGGTGTACGATTAACCCCTATCCTGCTAACGTGGAGAATATGGTGAGCTCCTAATAATGCCAGCAGATGGAATTTAATTCGGGGTTTAAAGGGTTAAATGTGTGAGGTGTGGTGTGTACTATGTGCTACTCATGTGCCATGTACACATCGAAGGCAAGAAGTAAGTTCTCAGCATCAGGGCTTTGACTTTGTTGCGTCATAGTTGCAGATTCTATTTAAAAACCCGTAGCGTTGATGAGGTCGTCTTTATCTACAGGGTGGGCCAAAAGTAGATGCAGTATATAGTATATACAATACTGTATACCTACTTTTGGCCCACCCAGTATATGTGACGTGTTGCAGGAGTTTGAGAGATATACGTGGACCTTATTATTGTTTGGGGGGGGGGGTTAAAACGTAATTTTGTCTATTCCTTTGGTTAAGTTTATCAACAGTTGGTCATATAAAGTGGAAAACAGGATGATTTGGAAGTGGTCGTTGTGTGTTCCATTGAGAACCACAGAAAACTTCGGGGTGAATCGTAGGTGTGACCATCGGCGTCGGGGTGCCTTCTGTACGCGCGTACACATTAACCCTCTTCGTTCTATTTTGGTATCGAATAGTTCATAGAACTCTGTACTTGGTTGTGGTAGCAGTATCATTTGTTGTGTGTCGTTAAAGATCCATCAGAATTCAAGCTGTATATTCGGTTAAGGCTTGTGCCCTCCCCCGCTCTGTGACGTTTTACCTCTCAAATGCACAGCGTGAGCAACGGTGTTTGTACTGCGAGCTATTACACACACACACACATCTGAACCCTTCACTCTGTACGTATAAATCACAACTTTCGCTTACAACAGTGTTACTCAACCTGTACCATATGCCGGGCGCTAAACTAAGTTGCCTGTCTTCGTACCTCGCAGTGCTGCCGATAACATAACACTGTGACGTCAGTGAGTTCCGATGTATTCGTACGTATAATAACCCTGGCAGCGTAGTCACCTGCGAGGAGCCGATAGTTGCCAAGTTGCGTGTGAAATATCGTGCCTTTATGGAAGCCACGTTTTATTACCGTATTCATAAGAGTCCGCTGCTGACTCCTGATCTGAACTAGACGTATCCTGTCCATATCCATTCTTGTAAGGTCCTGATCATTAGTATTCTAATCCATGACGAAGTATTGCGTTTTTTTAGTTTTTCATAGAATTCTAGTGCGAGAGGGAGGATACCCCGGTACCTTACGAGCCATCAAGTGAGATGGGCCGTAGACCAGTTCTGGACTAAGTGAAAACAAGAATATTACAAATGCCCACGTACAGGATTGAAGCCAGACCGATACATGGCATTGTTGTTAGGCGCGTTCGCAAATTTCCGAAAAGCGACTATTAGCTCCGCCATATCTGTCAGTCCGTCCGTCCGAATTCGGCCCGCACTGGACGGATTTTAATGAATTCGGTATTCGGGTTTTTTTTTGAAATCCTGACGAAGAAAATTCAAGTTCCGTTAAAACGGGCACTTTACATGAATACCTGCGTGCATTTGTGATAGTATCTCGCAGAATTCTTCTTCGAATGAGAAACGTTTCAGACAAATGTTGTACAGCAAATCAACACGCACCCTTTATGTTCCATAATTGTTGTCCAAAAATCGTGCCGCTTTTGAAATAGTGTGGAAAAACATGGTAGATCCGGCCAGGCCACCAATGACAATATAATACTGGGAATGCGCTTTGCGTGCTGGTTACCTGAGGCTACAGACACACACTCAGAATATGTAATACTGCGCTCCCACGGTAACGGTGGTTACGCGAACGCGCCTCGTTGTTAATTTTGTACGTTCGTTGCCTGTCTTGTTGGAATAGGTGTAATGAGCTCAGACGTGCAGTGAATTCAACCGCTTTGGGAGACCCCTGCACACTATACAGAATTTGTATACCAGAATTAGGTAAATGTTTTGAAAGTGGATTGTTCTGTATTTCTTCTCAACGAACAGATGTGACTGAACCTGCGACCTGTTCACAGGCCATCGCTTGGTGATAATAATAATAGTAATGACGTAATGAAAGAAGAATTGCTGGTTACTATTGGTACAGGGTGAGAAACCTAGTTTAAATACAGGAAGTGAGGAAAGTGGGATTCGATGTATGAATTCCTCGTGTAATATACGCGTGGAATTGCATGTGAGTGTGGCTGTTTGTGTGTTGTCACCTTGTACTTGTAAGTTCGGGGTGCTGAAACGAATGGAACTGATGTGTCTGTGGGTGCCGCAGAACCCAGCCGACGCACCACCGGCCCCTGGGGAACGCGTGGAACTACGACAGCGCGAGTGGCCGCTATCCTGCCACCAACCCCACCCCCGATCCCTACCCGGACGAGCGGCGTGAAACGCAACCTGTGGTACACAAGAAGCGCCCCAAATCCAGGTAAGAGCGTCGTTTCTGTTGGACACCTCAGACCATATCCTGACTGGAGTTGTAACAAGCCACGTGGAGCAGAGCTCTTTTTGAGGAGCCACTGTAAAATTAAGAAAAATTAATAACGCTAGAAATTTGATCAGCTTTCCCACAAGCATTTTACCAGTCTCTAATCTGAGCCAAGTGAATTCGTTCACCACCATTCCACCCAAAATTTTTCAAATCTAGTTCAATATTACTCTCTCTTTTATATCGAAAGCTTGCATATTTTCTTATCAAAACTTTGTATGGATTTCATGTTTCCCATGTGTGTTACATGCCCCCAGGTTTCATAACTCTCAGGAACTCTTGAAAATTAGTGTCCCTTGTCGAAAATTAAAACCAGAATTTCTGAATTGGTGGACCATGTTAATTCTTAATGTAGGCATGCTGCTTGTTGGGTGGTTTATTAGCGACACTTACCGGTCATGACCAAATGGTACATCTGCTGTGTCAGCTGACTTGTGCTGTGTTGCTATTTAAAGTTGTGTTGACAAATTCTGTGTCTCCCTTCTGTGTTAACAGATGGCAGTTCTGTGGGAAGTTTCCATTTTCATGCTGATGCTAGTCTATATAATGCGAAATTGAGATTGTTTGCTCAGAAGTAAATCTGGATCATGCATGTGACAGGTACCAGCTGGAACAAAGGCCATCTTAACTGAATTGTGTGTTTTCCTGTACTGTAGGCAAATGCCTGTATAGAATTTTTAACCCTTTAAAAGTGGGATGTGAATGTATTTGCAAAGTGGCTCTGATTACAAGCAGTATGTTTCTCTCAGAATTTTTTTTCAGAGTACATGAAATTTCTGCCATATATCAATAGCTAATACTGCTAGCAGTAAGCTTTAGGTGTGCTAGATGGTAGCTTGTTGAGAATTGAAGGGCTGATGTGATCTGACTTAAAATCTGCCTACAAGGGTTGAAATGCACAATAAACGTTTCCTGCTCCATTCTTTACGATTCACTGACATAATCTCCCTTTCATCATATTTAACATATAATAATCTCTGATATGTATGAAGTATTGTTAGTTGTCTTTATTAGACTGCATTGTGAAGTTATCACCATTGTTGTTTCAGGCTCTTTTAGAGTGTGGGGAATTTCTTGACTAGCTGAGAAACTGTTAACTTATGTCAAAGGACCCTGGTCCATAGAGTTTTGTTTTGCAGTTACCCAGCTTAAACAGGCGTGGATCATTTTTCAGAATTGTTGTATCCATTTGTCACACAGTTAAGAATAACTGGGCTGATCCAAATACTCCTGGTTGTAGTTGATCACTGAATATCTCAACCTTTGGGCTCAGTGCTGTTTTCTTTAGGGTAAATTGGAGTGAGAAGCTGATAATGTTGTGATGGTTTATGTGATAACTTACCAGGTTTTGGTACAAAGTTACGTTTGTGTGGGGGGCATAGGTTGAGTTTTTGATGGGAAGTAAATGGACAAAGATACTGCATACTGTAACAAATTCTGTGAATGCTGTGCATTTGATTTTTGACACTTTTCAGTTTGGCTTTGCAGATGAAATTTTTTTTTTTAAGGGGTGGGGAGTGTAGTGAATTAATAAACTTGTTCATGTTTGGTGCTACTTTTTATTGGATGGGGGTTAGTGTTTTGTGGAAGTTGTTAGAAGTTAATACTGAATAAGTTTCATTTTGGAGGGTGCTTTGAAATACCATTCAACAATACATGACCTTATTATACAGATTTATGAAATGTTTATAACCTGCTCCTCTGTTTTGTAACCCCCTATGTTTTAAACAAGCTCCCCTTCTCCAGTGATCCAGTCATTTAAGGAAGTAGGTGAGTGACCAATGTCTAAACCCATCCTCACATTATGTCTGTTATTGTATTATGTTTGGTATAAGGGAATTTGTATAATTTTGTCACATTATAGTAAACAATGGGACAGTGAAACTGTTTGTTGTTTGTACACAGCAGTATCTGACGTTCTGTGTGATATCATATTTAGCAGGTCAGGGAGCGAGTCAGGTTCGAACTCAGGGTCAAGTCGCTCTCGGTCCAGATCTCGTAGCCATTCGCATTCCAGCTCCAGTTCTAGCCAGTCAGGTTCCAGTAGTTGCAGCTCGGGTACATCTTCACCGGGATCTGACAAGTCCTGCTCCCCTCACAGGTACTACTGTTGCATATTCTGCTGTTTCGTTGCCTAGAAATAAATACAGTAGATTGAACACTGTGTATGTGTGTGTGTATATATATATGTGGCAGATGAGTTGCAGAAACTTGACATTTCTGCATTTGAGTCCAAGTCATTGCATGCGTAACCAATATAAATGCATTTTCTGTGGCTCAGCCACACAAAGTGTTATGTTCATGTGGCACACAGACTATCACAATTTTTATGAGTTGGTGATGAACACATGCCTACTGTTCTGGCATAAAAACTGTACATTATAAGAGTTGAAGATATTGTAAGGCATTGCATCACCTTGTATTAAGATGCTGAACACACTGCAGAAGACTGTTGGAGAAGTTACATTACGTGTCCTTTCCCATACATTTAATCAGTTGACAGGCTGGGAACATGCCTCTGAAGGTTGTGCCATAGCTGTGGCAGTAGTTGCTGGATTTTGGGCTTCAGTCATGGTCTGTAAGGCATTTGTGGTGGACAAAGTGGCACTTGAGGCACTTTCGTTGTCCCTTGCTCTTTGTCATTTCACTGCTTCTCTGTACTTGGTATTGCCTGTGGCCAGTGCAGTCAGTTGGCTGCACTATCAAGGTATTTGGTTTTACCACAGTCTGAAATTAAAAAGAAATAACAGGTTTTGTTTTTATGATGTTGATAATACACAGGTCTGCTTTTCACATAAGTTGGCTTTTTTGCATCTTCCATGGTACTCATACGAACCTTCTGTGCAGTGTGCTTTTATCTGTTAAAAGTTGTTTTGGAATTCAGTTGTCCATAAAAGGAATGAAGCAGTCGGTCAGAAACAGGTTTGGTACACATGTGTACAGTGTGACTGCAAATGATCTAAGCAGTTTCAGTAATTTATTGCATGAAAACTTAATGGCATAAAGAACAAGCATGCACCATTGTGAGGAGAACTTCCTGATGTGCTGTGGTACGCCAGTAGAGTTGGTCATGTGCTGCATTTGTGCGCACGTGACAGTGGTAACTTTATTTCTTCCCAGAGACTTTATGGAATTTCACAGTAAACATTTCCAGCAGGGTTCCATACTCAGTCGTTTGAATTTTCCAAGTTTTTGGCAGTGGTTGAACTTAAATTTAGTCCTTTATATAGCTCCAAAAGAAGAAATAGAAATTTGGAGAGAGATCTGGAGAATGTGAGGTGCAAGTAACGGACCTGCCCATGCCATTCCCCCAATGAAGCAGCTTTCTGTTTTCATATCACTGTGGGTATGTAGCAGTGCACCATCATGTTCAGAAGCAGTAACTGATTTCTTTTCTGACAGTTGGGATGTTAGCCAAAACTGCAGCGAGCCCAAATAAGTAACTCTGCTAACCTTGAAATGACTAAGTTGATACTTACATTTCTGTTTATGAAATACGTGAGTATTATTAGCCGGAAAAAAGATAAAATTACAAAATTATAGGCATTCTGTGTAAAACAAAACAGATTATGCAGTGTGTCTTAAAAATGCAGTGAATTTCTGTGTTGCCCAAATATATAAAACTAATTTATATGTGTGTTTTTTTTGCACATTCACATATGTGAATGTAGGTCATTTAAAAGTTCATTCCTTTTTCAGCAAAGAAGAAAGGGTAGTACACTGCTTTAAAGTCAGGGCATGCAACGTGTTCTCCTTAGGGTGGACTGTAACATGTTGCAGCACGTTGTGAGGATTTTCAGTTCTTCATATTCATTCATTGTGCTTTTTCACCTGCTGCTGAGATCATATGTTGCATCCTTACAACAACAAATTTTGGACTAACTTTGCACTGAAGAGTCTTATAATGTCGCAGCAAAATTCATAGTGTCATTTGGTATAGTTCAGCAACATTTTGATCTCTCGAGACAGGGGACAGTCTGATTTCTCAGAATGTTTTCATACTCTTGACTCCAGTAGTCACAGTGCTTGGCTAGCTAGATGAATTGATTTCTGAGGACTGTACAGAACAGCCCACAGAACAACACTGTCAGCTGTTTCTTCACTGGTACGTGATCTGCCCTTACATTGCAAATGCAGCCAGCATTATCTAATTATATGTACCACTCTGAAATTAAATTTGCGCACGAGGAATTTTATGAACATTTCCTTAGATACCTCTGACCAGTGGTCATGCATTTTGTGGAATGAAACTAGTGCACACAAAACACTGTCAGGTTATGTTAACATTTTACTGCCATGTCAACATTTGCTTCCCTAGCAGCCATTGTTGGAGTCAGGTTTCTTCTCCTGCATGCTGCAAAACTTTTTTTTGAAGTTATCCTTCTAATTATGTCCATTTAATTTCTGTATGCTCTTGAATTTTTGTTAAATATTTTTGAAACTGCATGGAACATTTGCATTCAGGTTGTATTGAATGTAAGTGTTCTGAATCTTGTTTGTTGTATTCAAGCTCAAAATATAATTCTGATCCTCCAAGCAGAGCGTACAAAATATGAATTTAAGGCCACATCATTACATATGTGAATGACTTGCTCATTGTAATTAATAGTGAGTTCCATCTGAATTTGATATTGGAAGTAAGGTCATAATGAGGTAAGGAATTCAGCCATATGTGATACAAATTACTGATCATATTCCACAGCAGTAGCCACCATGGGACATCAAGGAGTGGGCGTGTGGGTGGGGTGGCTTTGCAGTCAGCAGTGAGTGCACCACATGCTAACAATGTGAGTCCAGCTGTGCAGAGCGAAGATCGAAGGCCTCTGGCCATCTGTGTTCGCAACCTGCCTATTCGCTCTAGTGGTAAGGGCATTAATCCTTTATGTTCATTGTGGACAGCACAAGCATATTTTGTTTGTGAAGAAAGATTGGTGATGGAAGAAACTTAAGGCTCCAGACGTGTTGGTTAAATCTAGACCTCAATTAATGCATGCCTGCCCGCCCAGATTTATGGTGTGCTTCATGAAATTGTGTTTGAACTCTGTACCAGTACACTTTACGTGTTCTGTAGCACTGTATGTCTCGAGCCTTGGGGAAAATTAATACATTGAGTTGAAGTACTGTAATGTGAATAGAAAAGTTCAAGTGATATTATGTTTACTGCATGAATGTTAAGTCTATGTATGATACATTGCCTCAGTCATAAGAGCTGAGACTTTGACTCTTTGTCACCTAACCCAAAGTGTGGTCTGAGGAATGAGTTGGCAATTCGAGAACTGTACACACTGATTTGTTATTATGTTGACTACTTTATTTTGTGTGTATGCCATTACTGGAATTTTATTCGTCACATTTATTTTTGGTTGTGCGTCTTGATTGTGTAGTAACTCTTTGTTCCTGTGTTATGTAGCATTTGCACTGAGTCTGAAATGCTTGTTTAACCTTATCCTTGACACTTCAGATCACCTGCCAAGACTTCATTCATGTATTTATTTGCCATAGAAGCATCATTTCTTACATGCGTGAAGTGTGAAGCAGTAGAACACATTTATTCAGATAGAGGCTGTATAGGTACTGGCATGTTCTTTTGTTTCAGATGTGGTTCTGAAGCTTTGATTTAATTTTAAGAATTTCATGACCATGCACTGATGCTTCACTATGGGAATAAAATCAACAAGTGCATGTGAATTTGCATATTGGATTTAATGTTACCCAAATGCAAGTTTGATGAAGTATTTGGTGTTCTTGTGTTTTTTGGCTATGAGTATAAAGAACTTCCTTGTATTTCAGCAATAAGTCTCAAGCACCAGCTTATCCTACAGATATGAATCTGAAGTTTCAGGTGTTCTGTTGTTTCAAATATGACTCTGAAGGTTTGAATTTCTGTCTGTGTTAAAGACGTGAGTCTGAAGTATGGGGTGTTGTATTTTACGTATGACTGAAGATGGGTTGTTATTATGTTATAGGTATGAGTCTGAATTACAGGCTTTGTGCATATTTTAGACATGAGTCTGAGGTATTGGCTGTGCTTGTGTTTCAGTTGTGAGTGTGAAGGACTTCCTTGTGTTTGAGGTTTGAATCTGAAGGACAGCATTCTCTTGTTTTACAGATAATAGTCTGAGGTATGGGCTCTTGTGTTTTAGATTTGACTCATAGTGGGCTGTTACTGTGTTTCAGATACGAGTCTGAAGGATGGGCTGTTCCACGAGTACAAGAAGCATGGGAAGGTAACGTGTGTGAAGGTGGTTGGACAGGCAGGTGATCGCTATGCATTGGTCTGCTTCAAAAAAGCAGATGATGTGGAGAAGGCACTTGAAGAGTCACACAACAAGCTGTTTTTTGGTTGCAAGATTGAGGTGGCACCTTGTCAGGGTTATGATGTGGAGGACAATGAATTCAGGTAGCAAACTGCATAATGTTTATACACTGTTTTTAATTATTTTTACTGGCACTTCTAATTTTACCTAGCACTGTTACAGCACTGATTATAAGTATTAAATAAATTATCATTCATTCATTCATTCGTTCATTCATTCATCCATCCATCCATCCATCCATCCATCCACCCAACCACCCACCCATCCATGCATCCATCCATCCATCCACCCATCCATCCATTCATCCATCCAGTCCCTATGGTCTGTCATGGATATTAACACCCGTCCTCTCTTAGAAGGCATGTGATGTTTTATGGGACACATTTGCAAACACCCAATTGCATGCAGTCTAAGCTTACACTTTATACTCTTTCAAATTTCATTTAGTTGATTACAAGCAGAAACAACAGTGTGAAGGAGCTATATATATATATATTTTACCTCTTAAAAATGCTTTTTTTTTTAAATCTTTAATTTTCACCCAAGTTAATTTGTCACATATAGGAATGCAGTTGGAAATAAGAAAGGATGAAAAGGGGTTAAGTGAGTAAAAAAAAACGAAGTCCTTCCTTTGTTATAGAAATTAGAGGTCTTCCTTGTTTCTCAAGAATGACATTTTATATGTATATATATATATATATATATATATATAAATATATATATAGTTTTTTTTTTATATTTAAGTCTGTTTTTTTAAACACATTCTTTGGGGTTTCTTTTGAGGTCAGTTTCAGTGTTTTTCAATTTTGAAATCTGTAATTCTGTTGTTACGTGTGTTTTAAAACATGTTACGTTCTCAGGCCTTACGAAGCGGAGTTGGACGAATTTCATCCAAAGGCAACACGGACTCTGTTCATTGGCAACTTGGAGAAAGATGTTACAGCTTCAGAACTTCGCAAGCACTTTGAGCAATTTGGGGAGATCATTGTAAGTTGGGATTCTTGTCTTATGGTGTCTCTCTTTGTAATTCCATTCTCCATTTATAGAATTGTTAGTGTCTCCGTCAGTTCACATTATGTTGCATAGCTGTGATACAGTTTTCCATTCATTGAATTTAAGGTGACTGGTTTCTTATAATTTTTTAATTAGAGTGTTATGCACAAGTGTTTTAACAGAGGTAATTTAATTATTTTCAGCAGTAATTTAATTTATTTGTGTTACATTGGAAATTGTCCATTGAGGAGTACTTGATATTATGCAGTGCTTTGAGAGTTTGTTCCACACCAGCCTTGTCATTATAGTGGTAGATATTTTTGTTTTTAGATCAGTTTTGATGTTTGGGATGAGATGTGGGATACTGTGCTGAACACCTAGGATATCAGGCTGAATGCTAGACTACTAGTGTGACTCACTGTACTAGCGTGGTATTCAAAAGGTTCTGGGTTCATTCCCAGCTGTAAAAACTAATAATAAGATAAAGTGAATTAAAATTAAATACAATGAAAATAAAATACTTGTGTTGAGTATAGTGACTGTCACTTGAAGAAAGGAGTAGGAACAAAGCCAGCTCCTGAAACGTGTTTTTATATTGATTGAGGTGGAGTGTCTTTCACCCATATACTGAGATGTTGTATGCACAGTAGAGGTCCTTTAAACCAGCACTCCTGATAGTGTGGCACTTGAGGAAAGTAGTGCCAAGACTGAAAGATCTGCTCTCTGTAACTTACAGTGTGCGTACTGATTCCTTTGCTTTTATATTACGTTAGCTGGACCTTATCGAGCTATTGTAATAGCTTCAAAAAGATTTAGAAAAGAGTAAACAAGGTGCTTCTGGCAAGAGGAAACACATAACTTTAGCATTTCTTCAGCATCTTGAAATAAGTAGGAGGCTTTCAAGTAGCAAAATATTGTAACAACAATAAAAGTAAGAAGACTAGAATTGGCTGGTCATCTGGTAAAAATGTCTGATGATAGGACCATAAAGAAAGTATTTCTAGGGAAAGAAGAAGAGCAGGAAGACCATAATTAAGGTGTTAGATTGTACTGAGAATGTTGGGTGTCAAGAGATGGAGGATGAAAGCAGAAGACTGACCTGTGTGGGCTATCAGTTTGAAGGAGGCATTGGTTAAACTATACGGACTGTATGCTGATGAAGGAGGAAGAGGAGGAGGAGGAGGAGGAGGAGGAAGCGGCAAAATCTGAAGAGAGGTTACAGCTTCACGTGAGTTTGGATCATCAGTGGTCTGTGATACAAAGAAGATGGAGGACCAGTTATGATCATTTATGGTATCAGTTGAAAGGGTGAAGGACCTTTACAAGTAAGAGACATTGAAAGAGCCTACATTAGCACAGCTGGACAAGTGATGTGTAAGTGATTTACAGCAATGTGTTCCATAGGAACCCCTTGACTGGGCATGTGATGGTAAGAAATAGTAAGTCTTTTTGTGATGAAATAAAAATAACTGAAAGGTAACATTGTGTGAGGCCAGTAACAAAAAATTACTTGTAAGAATTTAGGTCGGTGTAGGTACTGTCTAGCAATCCAGTATATTTTATGATCTTCACGTCTGGTCCTATGAGTGCTGGATTAAAGGAATTATTCTCTATGGACAAAAGTAGCACCAGTACTTCTAAGCATGATATCACACACTTAGCATGGAAAGGGTTGGAAACTAACCCATTGACACTTTAATTTTTTTAGTTTGTAGTTCCACATTGTTGCATATTTGAGGGATAGCCAGGAGACCTGTCAGGCATTGATGGTTTTACAGGAGATTGACATCAAGAAACAGGGTGTTGTGTCATCATATGCCTTCTGCCAGTATTCGGATATAGCGAGTGTAGTAAAAGCCATGCGGACAATGGACGGGGAACATCTTGGCAACAATCGCATCAAGCTTGGCTTTGGCAAATCAATGGCGACCAATTGTGTGTGGGTGGATGGCATTGCAGGTAATCTAGTAATTGATATTTGTTAGAATTTCTTGTGTTTGAAACTATATGTACACACACGCATGCATGCACGCTCGCATGTATGCATGCATACATATATGCATACATACATGCACGCATACATATACATACATACATACACACATTCATACATGCATGCACACACTTGGAACTGGGTGAGAAGGTAGATGGGTTGATTTTGACTGTGGTCTTGCAGTCTGTACTTTCAGAGTGCTTGTGTCAATATGTATGAAGAAGTGCATTGTATTGTAATTATTTTGAATATCACATTTATACATACGTACATACATACTATGCATGCATACATACATACATTACATTACATACGTACATATGTACATACATACATACATGCATGTATACATAAATACATTACATTACATTCCATACATACATACATACATACATGCATACATACATATGTGCATACATACATGCATGCATACATTTATACATACATACATATATTACATTACATTCTATATGTACACACACACGCGCGCGCGTGCGCACGTGCATGCGCGTCCCTGTCTATCATACACAGTTCGTTCCTGAAATCGTGAACAAAACTGGCCATCCCTTTAATATAAGCCAGAAGTGTTGCTGGTTGAATCACTTTGCTTAGTACACATGGCTCTTGTTTTACACCCCAATTTTTGTATGCCTTTTTTTCTTTAAAATCCCTTGCCATTGTACACCACTATCTAATTTACACCCTGTTGTTTTTGGTGTAATGCTGTTTGGCTGGCAGTTCTGCTGCGCCATATTCCATTATTTCTTACGGGATTATTTTTTTTTATGCGCACTTCTTCAGGAACACAAGTAGGGAATAAAATAAAAGGTTAGTGCATTCTGTTGCCAGCCATGTGTAGTGCATTTAACTTGTTCAGTAGTGTTTTGAATAGGCGCTGATTATTACATGTATTTTGCTTCCTTGTCACTGTAAACCAGTGTTTAAAATAGTTTCTCCTTGTGATGAATAACTTCTTATGAGGTAACATGAAGAATGAGGCACCTGGACAGTGGTTTGTATTGTGAGGAGAAAACTGATAATTGACTGACATTTTTTGGTCCTTCAGTATAATTACTCCATACAGGAGCACTAGGCATTTATGCTGCAAAGTTGAGTCAGCCAGTCCCCTTTTCAAAGAGGTGTTAACCCCCATGTTTGTTCTGAGGTCTGTACCAAGTTGTTGTATTGCTCTAATGCCTGAATTGAATGATGTCTTGGGCAGGATTAACTACCATGTTTTTATATTCTGAACTGGAGTAATGTATTAAACATTACACACAGGGAAAGAGAGGTTTTGTTGTAGCAAATAACATATGTAAAAAAATTTTTTCTTGTACTATCATCTGTTTAGTGCTTTGTCCCCCAACTTATTTCCATATGATAGGTGTTTTTGTTTTGGGGTGTTTGTGGAGCTTAATTTTTGGAGAGAAGAGTGTCTAAATTTTAATTATGGGACAAGTTTTTTTTAACCTTTTCTCCTGCATAAAAATTGCGATATTGTGTACGGGGTTTAGTATTTCGTGTTGTACAGCTATTAATACAATGGTAGTTGAGAGGTGTAGTTCAGTTTCTGAATACAGTGACCCCTTGTCCATGGTGATGGTGGTGGTGGCTAGTGTAAGTGATCATGGCCTGAAGGGTAAAGTTGCATTGAGGAAACATCTCATGGGAAAACAGTGTTACATGAATACAGATTCTTTTGGACCCCTGTTGCTTCAAATGCATGTGTTTTTGGACATTAAAGATCAAGTGAGTGCTCCAGGAGCTGATTATTTCAGTTTCTTGGGTGGTTGAGTGAGTAAGTGCTGCATTTGTTGGTGTGTACTTAGTTCTTCAGCATTTTGAACACTCCCCCACCATTTAGTTAATTTATATCAGTTGTGTATAGTTAAAGCTACAATGGGCAAAACCACACTGGACAACGGGTTGCAGTATTCATGACTTGCTTTTCTGGTAGCATGCTTAATTGATGGACGTGTCTTGCAGTCATATGTGTTTCATGTGTTTCAGACACGGTGTCAGAGAAGTACCTGAATCTTCAGTTTAGCCAGTTTGGCAACGTTACTCACGTTACTGTTGATCGTGAACGAGGACATGCTCTCATTTATTTTGAACAGGTTAGATGTTTATTTCGCCATTCAGGCCTGTTACTTACATCTTTAGGATGTGAAATTTGTGGTCTGTTGAATGTTCATTGTGTGAATTAGATTGTGAAGTTAGAGAGTATTTAAAAGATAAGGGATTAAATGATGTTCAGAATTCTGGTGCCAAACCTTAAACTTACACTTGGAACTGGGTGAGAGGTAGATGGGTTGATTTTGACTGTGGTCTTGCAGTCTGTAGTTTCAGTTTGCTTGTGACAGTATGTATGAAGAAGTGCATTGTATTGTAATTATTTTGAATATCACTTATGTCTTAGTACAGAGAATTATTTTACCTGACAGCTTATGTCACTAATGTCACTGATACTCTTTCGCATGATGGCAAGCAGTGCAGCGCTTGCCACTGTTCTGATATACCATGCATTGGGGTTGACATGTTCTTGTTAATGTATTTCACTTAGTTTTAGACTGTGATGTTGGAAATGTTCTCCTTTGGCTTACATAACATACATTGCAACTCACAAACACATTGTTCATTGTATGTTGGAGTTGTGTAAGTTACATGAGTTGATTGGAAGTGACTATTGATATTTGTCAGATAAAATAATTTCCCTATTTAATAAGGTCTCCATTTAATGTTTCTTGGACAATGAGTGTCAACAGCATACCAAAGAGGTTTTTAAATTGAGGGTGTGTGACGAGGTAAGACAGTTAGGACTTAGAAGTTGAACAGAGTATGAGGATTAACATTGAACTGAGGGAGGATTTCATGTAGTTCTCTTGTCTGGAGCATGTTAGGAGTGAAATTTCATGTTAAAGCATTTTATGGTGTTTTAATGTAATTTTCTTCCACATTTGAATTTCACTGTTTCAAAACATAACATTTTCTGCAGATCCCCTATGCTCAAGATGCTGTGCGTGAAATGAGGGGAGTGCTACTTCGTGGTCACAAACTGCAGGTTGACTTTGCTTCTCGAGAGTGCCAAGAAGCATTTTATGAGCACTTAGAGAAGCAGGGACATGCAATTGGTGGGGAGCGGCCGTGGGAGCGTTACGATAGCAAGTAAGTTGATTGTGTCGTTTCATCGGTTGTGTTAATGATTTGAAGAACATTCAGAAGTTTCTTTTGAGGTCTCATGTAGAAGGATTAGAGACACTTATGTGCATTCACAAATGCATGCAGGTATGTTTACAAATATTGTACAGAAGTGTGGTATTTACAGCACTTGTACAAAGAGTGGTAAGCGCTTGGCTGCTGAGCAAGTTGGCCTCAAGCTATGGTGCTTCTGACTTGTTTTCAGGAAGTGTAGAGTTTAACTCTCAGCTGGGTAATCAACTATCCTGACAGGGTTTGCTTTGGTTTCCCTCATTCACTCCTGATAGATGCCAGACTAGTGCCTTATTGTTAGTTCATGACCTCCTCCACAGTGCTACCAGTTTGTTTTTCACTGACAGTCTACCATTTGTTGCTGCATAGAATGAGTAACTGAGAGTATGGTTACATAACCTGCAAAACATAACTGACTTCTTGTTTGTTTGAACCTAAGATGATGGATTATAAGAAAAGTGATCAGTAAATGATGAGGAACTTAACAGTCTCTGCTCTGTTGTACTGTTCAGATGTTAAGCCTTTTAAAGACGTCCGTTTGCAGGTAGGAAAATGAGCTCTAGAAATTCGTTGTATATATTAGGCAACGGGGAGGGTTACAGCATTTTTAAGACATGCTGCATAATGTGTGTTATTTTCCATACATTGCCTTATTTTCCATGAGATGCCTCATTATTTTATAATTTTATGTTTTTCTTCTCAAAGAACATGTTTTTCATAAACCATTTGCTAAAATTTAAATACACAGCAGTTGACAAAAGGTTAAATTGGAAAGGGCTGAAATGGCTAGGTTTCACAGTATGTACTGGGGAAACAAATAATGCCTACAAAACTTTGACTGTAAAACTTAAAGGAAAGGTATCTGGTTGGATCACCTAGGTATGTGTGTGAGCACAGTACTGAGACAGTGGACCTCAGAAGGTTATGAAGACGTGGACTGAATTGAGTTGCTTTGTGGCAGGCCATGTGGGTGGCTTTCGCAATTATTCGACCAGCTATGTAACATTCTGTGCTTTGAGTTGGCTGTATAATTTGTTAAAGATCTACAGTGCATAGTTTTTACTACTACAGATGTTGTCCTCTGTTAAACTTATGTACTTTATGAGGTCTAACACTCCAACCATTGACTTTGTGTCTGGTATTTTATTGCATATACCTGATTTTTAAATTATTATTATTATACAATATGTATGTCTCCTGTCACAGGCATTTCTTCCTGGTACTTCTCTTGAACCAGCGGTGATCCCCACCGCTCAGGCTTCAAGCTTCACATTGCAGTACTTTCCGTA
>Ga0123352_10005991_pt1 | contig 18488 bp, 11 predicted proteins | sample TergutLab28metaG_FD_89700 | JGI IMG/M metagenome (GOLD analysis project Ga0123352, IMG submission 89700) | Labiotermes labralis P1 segment gut microbial communities from Petit-Saut dam, French Guiana - Lab288 P1 | ecosystem: Host-associated > Arthropoda: Insects > Digestive system > Gut ... | reverse complement strand
TGGTACATGATCCGAAACCTCCGTTGCACCGTCACAATTGACTCAGTTTTGGCAAATTCCAAGACACAGAACGCTTTCTTATTCACTATGAACGCCATTTTTCGTCACGACTACCCCGTAGCGGTGGAACCTGCAAGTACGCCAAGGCCCCTAATACAAAAATAACTTGGAGAGATTCCCTACCTATTGATATGCTCCTTTCTGCCGTGTCTGTCTTGGTTGTTGCGCAGTCGAGTTCGGAAATCCCGGAGGGACTTATGAATAACCCTGTACTGATCAGCAAACTGTATATGGATCAGAGTGTTAAAATAAGACAGAGCCGAGGGGAGACAATATCAAGAATGGACGAGAAGTTAGACAAGGATGTTCTTTGTCGCCGATTCTATTCAACTTGTACAGCGAATTTCTCACCAAGAAAACTCTGGAAGTGTTTTGGAGGCTTGAAAATGGGAGTTGTTCATATGAAATGTTCCTCCATAAGGTTTGTTACTGATATCAGAACATCAAGCCCACTTGTCCCTATCCTGAGCAAAATAAATTCCGTCTAAAGCCCTTCATCATGTTTGTTTAAGATTTATTTTAAATAGCTCCTCGCATGAGATTAACGTCCTTCAAAGTTACAGTCGATACGAATTGCTTTAACAGATAAGAACTTTACATTTTGCTTAACGGTGGTTATAAAAAATGTACCCTGCATAATTTTGAAAAAAAAAAAAAACATGGAATATATTCCTAAGAAACATTGAAAGTTTGGTCTTTGTAACCATTAGGCATTATAATCGTAGTAATTAACTAACTTAATGCGCAAAATCTTGTTTTGTAATAAGTATATTATATGCCTATACATGTTTCGAGCACTATGTGCTCATCATCAGGAGGTCGAAATTGTAGCATCTAGTATCATCACACCTGTAGGTGGTAGTCCGGTGCACAGGTTGAGAGAGTCCTCTCTCAACCTGTGCACCGGACGGCTACCTACAGTGTGTGATGATACCAGATGCTGTATAATACAATTTTGACCGCCTGATGATGAACACATAATGCTCGAAACATGTAAAGGCATATAATAAACTTATTATGAAAAAAGATTTTGTACATTAAGTTTGTTGGTTATTAAGATTATACCGAGATGCACGGCAGCAAAACATCAAATCATTACGCATTATATTTCTCTGAGTTGGAAATGGAATTAAAAAAAAAATGAAATAGGCGCTCCTAAATCTAATAGCAATATATACATAACAAGACTATCAAAACTCACCTGTGTCTATGCAGCCTATCACGAATATTACTAAGTGGGGACTCCGGCGATAGGTAGTTAACCTTTTGGCGCCGGAATTATTTTTTTAAATTTTAGCACACCCTGTATATGAAATGTGAATAATGCAGGAACCAAATACGTTAGAATTATGAAACAAATTGCATTTTGAAGAGGAAAAAAAAACGGAGAGTATATACCATGTTTAAAATATTCAATACCTATTTTTGTTGAATAAATATATAAAATGCAACTTTAGAGGTTAGCGGTGCGGTACGACCACTATAGTTGACATTAGGCATCAAAAGGTTAATGTACCTATTTGTCAAACAAATGCAATCACGAGAACTGCGCTCTTCTGGGTTATTACGCAGCGAGTATTGGTAATTCCTTTCCGACGTTTCGGGACAAACTATAGATCGCATCTTCTGGGGTCAAAAATCCAATAGAAAGCCTGTTATGAACGGCCGTGCGATTTATCCATTCTAGTTCCAATTTGCGACAGATTAACAAAGCTCCTTCTTATGTAATTTTATTCTTCCAGGTGTAAATTCCTCTATCTGATATACAGATTTTCTCCCTGGATCCCAGCCTATTCTCTGTGGAATTTGTGGTGTACAAAGTGGCACTGGAACACGTTTCTCTCAGAGCTGTCTTGCGCCCCCTGTCACTACCTTCCCATCATTACTCCATTTTCGTTTTCCCGTCACATACTGAAGAAACTATCGATATCGTCTTTTAACCTTTTGGCGCCGGAATTATTTTTTTTTTTAATTTTAGCACACCCTATATATAAAATGTGAATAATATAGGAACCAAATACGTTAGAATTATGAAATAAACTGCGTTTTGAAGAGAAAAAATGGAGATTATACACCATGTTTAAAATATTCGGTACCTATATTTTTTGAAAAAATATATAAAATGCAAATTTTGAGGTTAGCGGTGCGGTACGTCAACTGTTGTTGACATTAAGCGTCTAAAGGTTAATAAAGCGCTTGTCTATCCCCTTAATAGTTTTTACAACGTTGATATAAAGAATCAGAAATTAAAATAATCTTTTTAGATTAATCCTCCCCTCAATTTCATAATTTTGTGCGCTGCTAATCTATTGCCTTGTTCTGGCTAATAGCAGAGGCTGACCGCCACTGTCCCATAATGTTCCAGCAGTTGGCAGGCTTGTCGCTCAAGGAAGTGATACATCAGTCCTACAAGTGATTGCTGTACCACAGCGTACGCTTCATCTCTTAGCCTTGGTCATGCTACAAGCTATGGTAAGTATCACTGGCTAAAATGTGGGTCAGAATTGAACACTGTTGGAGTTAACCGTTCGCCACGATTCAAAAGTTGGATATATTTGTGCATTTGTTTGAAAGTTTATCATTATAGGAATATTGCGTTTTTTGGAAAGTGGTTCCGTTTAGCTTGTAGAAAGAGTTAGTGAAGATAGAAGTGGCAGCTCCCTCTGCAACGCTGGCAACTCTGTAGCAAACAGTCAGAGGAATAACACAGAAGACAGAAATCTCAACACGCCCGTATTTTATCTCAAAGTACCATTCAATATTCTTGTCACGAACGAACTGCTATTCGTAATACGAAATTAACCCGAACAACAGGATAAGGTCATAGATAGGGGTATTTATTTATCTGAGAAAAATACAGTGCTTTTTTATTGATATAATTCAGGGAAAAATGTTCTTAATTGCATTAGAAAAACATTTCGGAAGGGGGCTATGAAGTTCTGTCTGTCTGTCTGTCTGTATGTACGTATGTATGTATATATGTATGTAAGTACGTATGTATGTTTGTATATATGTTTGTATGTATGTATATATGAATGTATGTATATATGTATATATGTATGTACGTATGTATGAATGTATGTATATATGTATGTACGTATGTATGTATGTATGTATGTACGTATGTATGTTTGTATGTATGTATGTATATATGTTTGTATGTATGTATGTATATATATGTACGTATGTATGAATGTATGTATGTATGCGTGTATATATTTATGTATGTATGTATGTGTGTATGTATGTACGTATGTATATATGAATGCACGTATGTATCTATGTACGTATGTATGAATGTATGTATGTAGTTGTGTATGTATTTATGTATGTATGTGTGTGCATGTATGTGTGCATGTATGTAAGTATGTATGTATGCATATATGAATGCATGTATATATGTATGTACATATGTATGTATATATGAATGCATGTATATATCTATGTACATATATATGAATGTATGTATGTGTGTGTGTGTATGTATGCATGTATATATGTATGTATGTGTGTGTATGTATGTATGTGTGTATGTATGTATATATTTATGTAATTATGTATGTGTGTATGTATATATATATGTATGTATGTATGTAATTATGTATGTGTGTATGTATGTATGTATGTGTGTGTGTATGTATGTATGTGTGTATGTATGTATGTATGCATATATGTATTATGTAATTATGTATGTGTGTGTGTGTATGTATGTATGTATGTATGTATGTGTTTGTGTATGTATATATGTATATATGTATGTATGTAATTATGTATGTGTGTATGTATGTATGTATGTATGTATATGTGTGTATGTGTGTGTGTGTATGTATGTATGTACGTGTGTATGTACGTATGCATTTATGTATACATGTATGTATGTATGTATGTATGTATGTAACGTGTCTGTGTCTGTCTGTCTGTCTATCTGTATATCAGTTCGCCCGCCAACACGAACCACTCAGTTTACACAGGTCGGACTTTTGTGAAATGCTACATTGAGGATTTTTTCTTACTGTAACCTGTTGACGTATTTCCATTTCAGTCAAAGTCCTAATTTATAAGATTAGCCCTTTGATTTTAGTGACTAAGTCAGCTTTATATGCGAGGCATTGGCCAAGACTGAAGAAACATTTCAGCTTCGAGCAGCAAACGTCGTGAATGATGAATTGTAAACAATGAAACACCGACTTCAAAATACCTATCGAAATTCCTCCCGCATAGAATGTGCTGGCCGAATATAAATCTGTTACTAAGAAAAATCCTGTAATTTGCTTTGCAATGCTCTGTTATTTTTCCGCAAAATACTCTCACGAATTTGGGGTCTTCATTCTTCTGAGTTGTTCTGCAGCGTATTTGGTACTTGACTACTGACGTTTCTGGACAGCCCATCTTTCACATCTTAAATTTAATATCTAATACTTACAAGAGAGCGAAATCGCAAGAAATTATCTACAGACAATGAGGTTCAGACATTCGTTAAAGTAACAGAAAAAATGTAGAAAATCCTGTGTCAATTGATTGGTCTTACACAATGTTTTGAAAATACAACTCTGCGAGAGTTTTGGTACAAACAAGCATGTTGATAATATGTAGTGTATATATATATATATATACGGAGTTATTTGAAATTATTTTCGGGATTTTAACAACTTGTCATACACAATACACTTGAGGTTGGAGTGTACGTGTTTTTTATTTAACCTTTTGCGCCGGAATTATTTTTTTAAATTTTAGTACACCCTGTATATAAAATGTGAATAATACAGGAACCAAATATGTCAGAATTATAAAACAAACTGTATTTTGAAGAGAAAAAAACGGAAAGTATATAACATGTTTAAAATATTCGGTACCTATATTTGTTGAATACATATATAAAATGCAACTTTAGAGGTTAGCGGTGCGGTACGTCAACTATAGTTGACATTAGGCGTCAAAAGATTAATAGAACAACACTCCAAGTTTTTGTTACATACCTTACGGGTGCTCTATATGTGCACCCTTTGTGGTTCTACAAACATCAACACGATAATCGAGTTCGTTCCGAACTGTTTGTAGCATGTCAGTGGTGATTATTAAAAAAGATTGTCGGTGTCATACACAACACACTCCAGATGCACCCCATGTGATTTCTTTCTATGGGGTTACGTCAAGGATCAGGTTTATGTTCCTCCTTTTCCCGCAAGTATCCCGGAACTGAAGGTACGAATCAGAACCACCATTGAAACCATCACCGCTGACATGCTACAAACAGTTTGGAACGAACTCGTTTATCGTGTTGATGTTTGTAGAATCACAAAGGGTGCACATGTAGAGCACCTGTAAGGTATGTAACAAAAACTTGGAGTGTTGTTCTATTAAATAAAAAAAAACATGTACTCCTATCTCAAGTGCTTTTTGTATGACAAGTTGTTAAAACCCCGACAATCATTTGGAATAACTCTGTATATACATATAAACACACTTATTTGCAACTATTTACAAACATGATAGTCCCACAGAAATTATGGAAGAGCGGAGTTTAGCTGAATATTTACGCCAAAAATCTGGAAAGTCTAGAGTTTGATAGAGCTTAACTGCAAAGTGCGAAGCTGCAACGCCGACCGAAGCGTAGGAACGTCCTGACTTGCTCATAACGACAGCTGAAATCTGGCGTTTACCATAACCAACTAATTAGTAACTCGTTACTTATTTTCGCGCCATGGATTTACATTTTGAGAATGTTAAGTTTTAAGGCATCAAGAAGAATGAGATGAGCTGGGCATGTGGCACGTATGCGAGACAGGAGAGGTACATACCTGATTTTGGTGGGGAGGCCTGATGGAAAGGGACCGCGTGGAAGACCTAGGCATAGAAGGGAAGATAATATTGCAATGGATCTGAAAGAAATGGTTTGGGGAAGCATGGGCTGGATTGCTCTGACTCACGACAGGGACAGCTGGCGAGCTGTTGTGAATGCGGTAACGAAACTTCAGGTTAGCGTAACATATGTTCTTCTGTGGTGTCCGTTTGAAAACAATGTATTACGTAACAACATGACTGTGATGAAACTGTAAGCGTCCTCATTTCATTCAGTCTCAGTCCGAGGGCATTCTGTCCATGCGCTGCTCATTGCGCAGGCCCGTCACGTTCAGCAGTTGTGACCCAATTACCGGCTTGAATTATACATTAAATGAACGTCAGAATAAAGTGGACTTACGCACATTTCCCATAAGACCATTCGTCTCATACTAAGACATGCAAAATTCAACCTTATAGATAAATCCTATAAGCTATTGTTGGTATAATTACGCGGAGCGGTTCATTCAGCAGAGGCTTTGATGATGGTCAACAACCGCAGAACACTTCACGATTTAAACACTTCACTCAGGATTACTGTGTTACTTCAGTTTTAAGATGCATTTTTCTTCATTTTTTTTCCTACCTGAAAATTTAGGTTAGTCTTAAATTCAAGCTATTATTTTTCACTTTTGGAAAGTCTCGAAAACATCAATTTGGCTCGAAGAAGAATTGGCATGGATTAGAGCATAGTAAATTATACGGATTGTGAAATTTATATGCCTGCATATTTTTCCTCCAGAACTCTTTTTTTTTAAAGTAAAATACGTCTTACAGGGATTATTAAATTCGAAGTGATATAGTATTAGAAAGTGTTTCTCTCTCTCTCTTCTCTGTCTGTCTCTCTCTCTCTCTTATTCACGATACTACCTAGTCTTTGGAGACTAACTAGGTATTTTATTCTGACCTAAATTGCTACGCCGTCTATTTGCTCCAGGCGTCGCCCAACCGTTCAGCCTGCTTTATTTTGGCTCCTCATTAGTGAGGTTTCGAAGTTACACACAAAGAAGCACCACAGTCGGTAGGGTTTGCCTGGACAAGGGGCCAGAACGTCACAGAGACCTCTACCTGACAACAAACGCAACACGCACAAAAAAGTTCCATGCCCCCGGTGGGATTCGAACCCACGATCCCAGCAGGCGAACGGCCGTAGACCTACGCCTTAGACCTCACGGCCACTGGGATTAGGAAGTGGTGATGGACGAAAAACCGGCATGTAAAGGAACAGTAGATGGGATAGCCTACTGAAGATATATTTTTTTTAGAAAATCCAAGACTTAAATTGAAATATAGACGTGATATTGAAATCAAATTTAAAAAGTAAATTCTGAGAAAGTATACTGGATTGAACTGGTTCGGATAATTATTCGGACTGTACAAGAATTCTCCCGATTGTTGTCATTTACGATTCGCACACTTCGTACCGAAGTTTTCTTTGTGAAAGTAGTGCTAATATTCTACTCAATATTCATAAAGTATGTAGAATCGAAGGTAAGAATCGAAGAAATGTCTGTCCATTACAATGGTGGACTGCTGATGTAACGTGTATTGTTCTTCGTAAAATTTGTAGATTATTGTAGCTAATTAAATATCAGACATTCCGAAGACTGTCGGATGCCAATTACTGTCTTTGTAAATTCACACACTGTCTCCACCTAACCAGTCAACGCTTAGAGCACCTCAGACTTTAAAAGAACAAGATGCGTCACAGGGTATTATTTCACGTGTGACTATATTCAGGCGAAGTCTGAAAAACAAAACATATTCTTCTTCGGAATGCATGCTAAATATTTGCTTTTTTTTGAGCCCATCCACTAACCGCTTGCAAAAAGTGACGGTAAATTTAGTCAAGCATGTCCGTCTGTCCGTCCGTATCTGTGCTTGGTATAACTCGGCTTCCACTGAAAGGAATTTTGTTTTGCTTAATTATTAATTTTTCATAATATAATATAATATTCATCCACATTCCAATTTTGAATAAAATTGTACAGAAATATCAAATAATGCAAGAAGAGTTACTTGAAACTTACTGATAAATAAATAAATAAATAAATATAACTGCGACCATGAACTTCGAATTAAAGATTTTTCGAAATAACCCATTCAATACAAAACACATGGCACTAACAATGCATGAGTCAATCTAAATACCAATGCGTGTTTTCCTCTTTGTGCAGGCCTGTAATGGCAAAGTTAACCCCGTTCGAGTGGCTGCAATACTCCTCCTGCTCCTCCCTGCCTTCATACTTTGGCTGTGGCTAATAGAAGAAGCTATCCGGACATCGATCCAGTGTCCCTCTGAATGCTGGTGCTACCCGGGACGCCGGTCGGTCGATTGTTCCAACGCATCTTTTGAAGATATTCCTCGAAGTTTCCGCGAAGATATTCGGGATCTGAGAATGGACCACAATAACATCTCCATCCTCAAGAACGACGCTTTCAAGTCTGTTGGGCTCTGCTTTTTGGAAATAATCAGCGTATGTCACACTGGTCTTACTGTTATAGAACCAGGCGCGTTCAGGGGACTCCCGAAACTGGAGCAACTACATTTGCATAACAACTGGATAAACAGATTACAGCCTGGAACGTTTGCGAACTTGACAAATCTCCGTGGTCTGCATTTGGCAAATAATAGGATACGGAGCTTAGAGCCTGGTTTGTTTACTGACTTGATTAACCTAGATTACATAAGCCTAGAAAGTAATCTGATTCAGCAGTTAGAGGCAGATATATTTTTAGGGCTAGCGGGACTGAGGAATCTTTGGTTATCGGAAAACGAGATAAGTTACATTCATCCGGTTATGTTCAAGCATATGAAGAATCTCAGACTAATTTGTTTAGAGAATAACACGAAACTTCAAGTTCCAACCGACAAACCTTTCCTTGATGTACCTACTTTGGAGAAATTGTTTATATCCAATTGTAATATTACATATTTATCAGCCAGGACTTTCCAGAAAACGAGGAATTTGACAACACTCTATCTTCACGGCAATAATTTGAAAACTTTTGACGTGACCATAGCGAAAATGTTGCCATACATCTCAGTTCTGTATTTGCACAAGAATCCTTTACAGTGCGACTGTCAGCTGTTGACACTTTGGCACTGGTGTCGAGACCATAAAGTGAAAACCGGAATTGAGGACGACGTGCCGAGATGTGGAAGCCCTGACCATGTATCAGGTTTGTGGTGGGATGTTCTGAGACAGGCACAGTGTAAGAACAATGAAGTGCGATTCACGGGTGACTACAGATCTGTAGTCGACGAAGTTCTTCACCGTGACGACGAGCTCCAGAAATATTGGAATTTTCTGAAATACGGCCAGACTTCTGTGTATGCGATTCTATTTCTTATCGGTACAGTAGGCAACACAACACTAATAATCATAATCGCTTGCAATAAGCGGATGCGTACTGTAACTTACGCGTACATTTTGAACCTTGCAGTTGGCGATCTTCTTTCTTTGACGATGAACTTGCCACTTTATCAAGCCATGGTTCTGTCAAGGCACTGGGTACTGGGAGAATTCTTGTGCAAGATGGCAGTATTCTTCCGTCCTTTGTCAATCGGGGTATGTGGTTTCTCTGTAACTGTTTTGAGTGTTCAACGATACTATGCCACTTTGGGATCATTAAGGTTGTCTACGCGACTGACTACCCTCAAAACCATTCTGGCTGTTTGGATCATTGCGATTTGTTGTGCTCTACCGTCGTCGTTTTCGGTGCATGTGGATCACAATATGATGTGTACATCAGACAACATAGAATACTACAGGATGGTTGACTTATTCCACTTATTGACATTCTGTGTGATACCCCTCTGTGTTATAGTGGCTATGTACAGCATGACAGCACGTCAACTACTGATCGCTGCTCGGCGAAAGCATGCGGAAGCAAAGGCATGCAAAACACTGGCCAAAGTGGTTCTCGGTCTCACCATCGTGTTCTTTGTCAGTTTTGTGCCCTACCACGTACTTTGGACAGTGATATTGTGGGAGATTATTCCGCTCGAGGTGGAAACGACGTATGTGGTGTTTACGTCCTCTTGTCTCCTCGTATTCAATTCATGCTTCAATCCTGTCGCGTTGTACTGTACAAGTTTAACGTTCAGCAAACAGTTTGAACGCTATTTGCTGGGCTGTTTTAGACGTGAAAATGCCACGTACCGAAATGCAGAGGAGTCTGACTTACCGACAGAGCAACCTTCCGGCAAAAATATTCCAGTGCGATACCAGCGACGCTCCACTTCAGAAATGATAGTGTTTTAACCTTTTGGCGCCGGAATTATTTTTTTTATTTTAGCACATTCTGTATATAAAATGTGAATAATAAATGAACTAAATATGTTAGAATTATGAAACAAACTGGATTTTGAAGAGAAAAAATGGAGAGTATATGCCATGTTTAAAATATTCAGTACCTATATTGTTGAATAAATATATAAAATGCAACTTTAGAGGTTAGCGGTGCGGTACGACCACTATAGTTGGCATTAGGCGTCAAACGGTTAATCATGAGCAGTGTACTATACTATCCTCAAACTTAAGGTGCCTACTGCGATTTTATCGACTGTAAAACACTTGTATGAAGATAGATATGATCGAATTTCTGACGTATCCACTGTTTTCTTTTGATGTTCTTAACTTCTTGTTGCTGCAGGCAAAAAGAACACGCAAGAGGAGACGAGCAATAACAAAATTGATCTTGGGAGTCCGGTATTGAGCAGGTTAATGTAGAATTAAGTGTTGTTATCTTCTTCGTATGTTGCCATAAGTCACTTCACAAATTTATTTTTACTGCAGTTATTAATAGATAAATATTTCCAATTACTTGCGCAATTAACTAATGGCCAATTGCTCCTCAGTTCTTACTTCCTACGATTTTATTATGAACATACAAAATACAGATTAAAGCAAAGTCTTACGTGTAACTGTTTAGCTTTTCGTCCAGTTTTGTGTGTTTTATTGATATTTAAAGGAATTGTAAATATTGAACTGCAGAAATATAGATACCTTCAACAATTCCGTCTTTTGCCTAATTGACTATTACCTGTTAGCCTTTTGGCGCCGGAATTATTTTTTAATTTTAACACACCCTGTATATAAAATGTGAATAATACAGGAACCAAATAATTTAGAATTATGAAACAAACTGCATTTTGAAGAGAAAAAAGAGGAGAGTATATACCATGCTTAATATATTCAGTATCTATATTTGATGAATAAATATATTAAATGCAACGTTTAGAGGTTAGCGGAACGGTACGACAAATACAGTTGTCGTTAGGCTTCAAATGGTTAATATATATGACTAGGGCTAGATTTAAAATCACAGTTTTTTTCAATAATTTTAAGAAAAAGTAAATAAAATACGACTTTGTTTAGGAACAGTTTTCTCTTCAAATGTGAAAAAACTTATTGCAGTATAAATTACATGAATATTCCAATGTTATCTGAACATACTGAAGAGTTTGTTTTCAAATTAAATAAAAAGATACATATTTCTAATAGAACTTAAATTTGTATGGGAGATTAATTGATATATTTATCCACATAATTTTCAGCCACGTTTATGTTATAATTTCATTTCAGTTTTCATATGTTCAATGCTAATTATTCATCGGTTGTACTAATCAACTCGAAAGAATTATGCGAATTTGGAGCTGAGTTATTATATTTTTGCCTTGTTAAAAAAATTATTATATGCAAGGAAGATACAGGTTTGTACAAATTCCCACCGGTTCAGATGATGTCGAGTTTTATTAGCGTTAGGGTTATTTGGTTTGTGGCTCTATCCCGACAGGAACGTATTTAGACAACCAACAGGTACACACCGGACTGAAGTCGACTGCACAACAATAAGTCAAGATATACATACACGCCTCATGCCAACATATCAAAGGGTAAGTTCCATATCCCAACCCTCACCAGACTAAATAGACGCCACTAATTACGATTGAAAAGACCAAAAACATCACAATTTAATGTATTTTTTTAACTTCATATCCTCTAAATTTTATTGATAATTTTGTATAACAATAAGAATGAGATTCAGTCTGACTCTTTAGTTACGTTTTGAATTCTAATTTTGAATTTTTATGTTTTTCGAATGGCATAAAGATTATCATATAATTTGTCGAAACATTTGATCACACACACGCATATATAATATAATATTATACAACGTAATTAGTTGTGTTGATTTTGGATAGTAATTATTTAATGTTTAAAAATCGGTTTCTTTACAGCATCAAGTAAGGTGGTGGGGATAAGTTATTTATTTAGCTCCTCATGAACGACCTACTGATGGATATTGGTTGTTTCTAAAGGGAAAAATGGCATGCCGTGTTTCTAATCCTTGAGATGGGAAGTTCCAAACTTATGTTTCGAAATACTTAGACGTTGGACGAAATATAAACAGATAACTCCCCCCTCCCCCACCCGAAAACAATGTATTACTAATACAGGGTGAGTCTCTCGCTAGAGGCCCCAAACTATTGTCTATGTATACAGTCGAACAGCGCGGGTTTCTCGTTCGTAAATACTGGCAAACAGGTTCATTTAAAGCATGCCAGTTGGCGTTTCGAACGGAATTTGGTGAAAGACGTGCACCATCGAAGTGTTGCGTCCAGAAATTGGTTAAAAAGTTAGAGACAAGGGGAAGCCGATCTAACGCCTGCAGACTTCTTTCTTTGGGGCCTATTGCAGGGCAAAGTGTACAAAAATACATCCCGCAAAATTGAACAACTCAAAGACGCTATACGCCAAGAGATTCAAGCCGTCAACGTCGACACTTTGGGAAAAGTAATCCAGAATTTGGAGAAACGCATTCAAGTGTGCTTGGATGTGAAAGAAGACCAGTTTCAGCATCGATTATGAGCGGGTCCTGTTTTGCATCGTTCCCGGTATGTGTATATAAATTCTCAAGTCATTATTTCAATAACATAATTTTTATATACTATAGTTTGGGGTCTCTAGCGAGAGACTCACCCTGTAGTTTCTAACTCTAGAAGTTAGTAAATCGGGCAGCAAGTGTGGCAGCACAAGGACGGTTCGTGCCACTCCAGTGGATCCTCCTGCCCTGATGACAGGCCGGTCTGAATGAGCCCAGCAGAGCTCGACAGCCCTCAATGCTGTCGTGCTGGTCAGCAGCGATTTCTTATCCCCTGCTCCCAGCATCCCTTGGGGCATCACCCGGCCGTAGCTGCACGTTATAATGAAAACATCCACCACCAATCATTTCGACTCCACCAAACACAACCCCATTCACTACGAACCACAGAGGGGCGACGTTGAACACGTGTAGAAATTGTTGTGTGTTTAAAATGACGTGTGTGTGCTTTACGGTAAGGACTGCTGCAGGGCTGAACAGCTTACTGCCAGTGAGCAGGATGGAAAGGTTAGGTTAGGTTCTTGTTCTGTTGTTCATAAATTAGTTCTTTAGCTATTTATTCTTCTACTGTTTTTCCCTCTTCACTTTGTCCCATCCCTTTATATATATATATATATATATATATATACTCGTATATATATATACTCGTGTATATACACATACATACACACACATATACATAACACATATATATATATATGTTATGTATATGTGTGTGTGTATGTATGTGTATGTGTTTATATACGAGTGTATATATATATATATACACTCGTATATATACACATATACACATACATACACACACATATACATAACATATATGTATATATATAGGGTTGTGTGTTATTCATCGACGCTGTTATTAGCTCACATTACAAGTGTCGGTGATTGATCAAAGAATGTGTATGGAACTTCGGTGGAATGATACTGACAGAGGAACAAAGAAACGCTCGGACAAAATCCTAACCCAATCCCTCTTCACCCACCACAAATCCCAACAATCTTTCTTTTATCTTTAAATCTTCTTTTATAAGGACATTTTTTTCATAACTTTCCATACTTTCATTTGTTTTTCTTTCTTTCTATGACTCTTATATCTTATCCTCTTCCTCTGTGTCTCTCTGTCTTCATTTGTTTAGTTTTCTTTTATTTCAATCGACTTTCCTTTTATCTCTTTCCCCTCATAACTTAAGGCTCCTTAAGACCCTTTGTTCGTAATGAAAACTGTGTGCATCAAATTGAATCAAATCAGGAAGAAAAATTGAGGCAACAACAATAATAACTCGGTGTAGCTAAGCATGTTCAGTACAGCTGATTATTTTGTGCTTAAAGTAATAACACTCAAGACTGCATCCATAAATTAGCATCACATAATTTAGTATTTACCAAACACAGCCTCTAACAAATGGCCAACAGCCATATATATATATATATGAGTCCTACACGACTAGCCAGTCGCATTGCAGCCCTCAAATCATTCAAGTTAATATTTCTTCCAATAAATACAAAGTAATTTGCAGATATTTATCAGTATTAGGGGGAACCTAACTCCTCTAGGCGTCACCCTAATTTTCGACTTTGTAATTTTCTACTAATAACAGAACGAACATGGCGACCGTGCAAAATTATAGCTTCTAGCAATAATAGTGTAGTATTATAACCCTTCTCAGCTGCTCAGTCGATAAGCACGTTTTAACCTCAGGGAATCTAAGTGTTCCTAATCAGAACATGTAGAACTGCATAAATAATGGGTCACAGTAAGTTTTCTTTCATGTTATTTAGCCAAATTATGATCATACAGATATTTATGTGTGTGTCCAGAAGTGACGTTGAAACTTCATGTACTTCTTGCCTGTATTGTGTCCACTGTGTAAATTATGCTGGATTATTCTGTAATTATTGTTACCAGCGCGATACGCTCCCCTTTCAAAAACACACTTAGCTTCACTGGTCTAACCACGGATTTTAATTTGTGCAAACATTTATCAGCCTGGTGTAACATGAACGTGACATTTCGCCACATAACCACGAAACAAAATACTTCGCTTGCGTCTGATTTACGAACTCACAGTCTTTCAAAATACGCCAGCTCTTAAATTTTTCTTATTGTTCCCAATTGGCTGACTGTTAAATTGCACTCCTCCCTAACAGGACCAAAAACTAAAGTTTTGAATTTTGTTATCACCTTTGGCTGCTAATTACTTCGTACTGTGGAGGCATGATGGGTGTATTTTACAGTTATGAATCACAGGGCTCTGTAACATATGACAAATACAGTCGAGTAAATAAAACGTATTTAAGGAAGACATCAGGAAGTAAACAGCCTGACAGAACGCACTTATCTGGCCGGAATGGGAAGCCGAATACCATCGCATTACAAGTCTGCACTTTTGCCGGCAAAACAGAACTTCATCGTACACGCTTCGGTGAAAATACAAAGTTGAAGATTCAAATCTTGTGGAACACAATCGGGTGTCTATTGGTAAAATCCCACGGACGTTTAGAAACAACTTCCTCTATCTTCTTGGACTAGAGAGACACAAAGGAACTGGCGCACATCTAGAAACACGTAAATTATGGAGGAGATATTTTAACAAATATGTAAGGCAATGGGAAGCTATGGGAGAGAAGATTCAAATATACGTGTTTGTGAGAGGGAAACTTGAAGAATAGAGACAACTTGGAAGACCCAAGCGTAGATGGAAGAACATTTAGGATGGATCTTAAAGGAATAAGATAGAAGGAAGTTGAGTGTATTCAACTGGCTCCGGATAAGGACAAATGGCGGATTCTTGTAAACACGGTAGTGGGACTGCGGGTTCCATGGAATGCGGTGAATTTCTTGACTGGCTGAAGAAGTGTTTGCTTGGAACTGGTTACAGCCCCAGGTATGTTCTAGGTTTTGGGGAGGGCAGTTGCTGAAGAAGATGGACGAAAAGACGAAGAAAAGAGAGAGTTAGAAGCTGGGGAAAACGTAAACAGAAGAGCGAGACAGTAGCCCTGAAGTGGGACATGTAGTGGATTGACCGTATGCCTTGTGCGATGAGCCAGCAAATCGGTGCGAGAGGAAGTCACATGTGACGTAGCAGTCCAAACGACGGCCCGATCAGACAGTGTAGCGGACGGTGAGGACGACCTTGGAGACGTGCTACAGTCTACAAGAATCCGTTGCCTGTGCTGCAGGCCAAAATGACATTCCTAATCTCTACGGGCAGTAAGATTATTAGTTTGGAAGCTTTGGTGTAGAAAAAGAACACGTGTATTATTTTGCTATCTTCCGTACACCTTGAGAACAACTTTTGTTGTGGTCTGTCTTGTACGTGATAAAATTTCCAAACTTGCTGTCTTCAGAGGACAAAGCACTCTGCAAAAACTGAGGTACATGTGCCTGAAGAGCAGCTATTTCTTACACTAATTACTCAACACTTTACAATAAAACAGACCGAAGTCTTCATTGTGCATTCAACAACACGCCACGATGAAAGGCAGATTTTCACCCTAGAACAGAACATGAAGGCCAAGAGGGAGGGAAGGTAGAGGTATAGCTGTACTTTTTATTTAACCTCGGGTCTAGATGGGGTGGGTGTTCAACGACAAGCCCCTGCCGTTTTACCCCCGGGTATAGCCCAATACTCAATGTATAGAAGGCTGGGAGGGCCCCCAGGGCCGGCTGGACGGTTGCGGAAAAGCTCGCCCCAACGGTATTCGATCCGCAGACCGTCCAGCCGGTAGCGAGTCGCTGTACCGACTAACACGCCACAGAGCCCAAAACGTATTCCGTATAATTCTCACGTATGTCACCTCGCATATTAGAACGAAGTGCCTGCGTAATGCCTGCCGATTGATGGCTTCCGGGAAGCTGGGTGAAGGAATGAATGCACATTAGTTGAGTGAAGCCGCACAGACGAGCTCATCCGCCGACAGCAGGGATTTGCAGCACGCATCCGTTACGTCTCAAGTTACAAATAGCACTGTATCCGCAATGTACCTACATAATTAATCCTATATAATACAAACAAACAAATTGCACCTTCTCTAAATTAATATTTTAATTTTTAATTGTTGATGTCTTCTACGTGTTTCAAACCCAATGGTTCGTCTTCAGGAAGACGTTTGTATATACAGTTATGGTATACTAATTGTACAATTAAAATAAAAGTTTTATATGATATCTAAGTTCAAAATATTTGAACTTTTTAAACATATCGATATGAACACAAAACACAAATCGTATGATAAAAAAACTTAAAAAAACATGAGTATACAAAAAGGTTAAGCTTTTTATATCGTAAAATTTTATATTGTGTATTGTGTTCATATCGATATATTTAAAAAGTTCAAATATATTATACCTATATATATATATATATATATATATATATTATACAAGCCTTTTATTGTAAGTTAAGCAAGTAAAACACACATACCATAACTGTATATAAAACCGTCGTCCTGAAGATGAACCTTCGGTTTCGAAACACGTAGAAGACAGCAAACATTAAAATATTAGTTTAGAAAAGGTGCAATTTGTTGGTTTATATTGTATAATTATATTGCAATGCACGGTGCAAGAAAAATAAACTTCATTAAATATTCTTGCTAACCACAACTATACTTTTGTTCTATTTTATTCCCAATACAGTAGGCAGAAGTGTTCGATAAGGCACGCACACTTGGTACTCTGAGCTCCGAATGTAAAGGTAAAGGTAAACCAGTCTCCTTACAGGGCCGAAGGGGCCCAGAGGGTTCTGGGAAATTAAGGTTCCCAGATTTCGTGACAACGGCACAGGATGTTGGTAGGTTGTCAACCTTACGCACCGGCCGCCTTTACCCCCAGGAAATACTCCTGTTACACATTTCTGTTAGACGCTGAGTCGAACCCAGGAACATATTGCGATCGGAAGGATTTTATGTCAGTGAAAAATCCACTGACACCAGGTGGAATCGAACCAGCGACCTTCAGATTTGTAGCACAACACCTTAAATGTACTTCCGCGGTTTCCTGAGCTCTGAATGTTGGTGGGACATTTTCCTTCTGCAACTGCTAATTCGCAGGGTGAAACAAGTCTCCATAGAAATAACACCAAAGTCAAAACCTGTTATGAGGAAGAAGTTCATGGCGTTGGGGAAAGACGAGGAGCGCCCAGAAGACTGAATATAATGAAACTGCCATGAGAGTTGGATCGTCTCCCAGCAGAGTGTTTATTTCGAAATGTGGAAATGGAGATCGAGGTGTTCGTCATTCACAAACAATTTTGTTTGTGTATGACGAACACTTTTTAGGTACTTTCGCAAAATTACGAAAAAGGACTATTAGCTGGGTCATTTCCGTCCGTACGTCCGTCCGTCCGTCTACATGAAACAACTCGACTCTCATTGGACGGATTTTTTTAATGAAATTTTACACTTGTGTATTTTTCTAAAAAATCTATCATAAAATTCAATTTTCGTCAAAACCTGACAAAAGAAATAACCGGTAATTTACGTGAAGACCGACATACATTTTTCATAATATCTTGCCCAATTCTTCTTGGAACGAGAAATGTTTCATAACAAATTTGTAGATGAATCGAAACATACAGGGTGTCCCAGGAGGAATGTGCCAGATTTCGGGAGGGTGTTCCTTATGTTAAAGTATACCGATATAACCCAAAACACCTATATCCAAAGTTGAACGGTTACGGAGATAATGGCCAGAG
>Ga0123352_10005987_pt1 | contig 18491 bp, 11 predicted proteins | sample TergutLab28metaG_FD_89700 | JGI IMG/M metagenome (GOLD analysis project Ga0123352, IMG submission 89700) | Labiotermes labralis P1 segment gut microbial communities from Petit-Saut dam, French Guiana - Lab288 P1 | ecosystem: Host-associated > Arthropoda: Insects > Digestive system > Gut ... | reverse complement strand
TCCAGTAAAAATTCTTGGATTTGCTCTTCTCAATTCCTAGACTATCAGGATTTCTGGATTACATGACATCAGATTAAAGGAATTTTCCTGTATGTAAATATGCACCTCTTCAACAGAAATAAAAATTAATGAATGCCAACAGTGAGCCATCTTACATGCCAACTTGTAGTGCTGCAAAGCTATTCACATCTTGTACCCTAGAATTATTTTCCTTTGCATTTCACTACATAAGAACTATATCAAATAATATTCCAAAAATTTATAGTAATTAAATAAATCTATATTACGTGTTCCAAACAAGACTATTTTACAATAAGCAAACTGTTTCTGGGAAAATGTACTTGTATTTGAACTTCCCATAAACTATGGTTTATATTTGGCCAATAACATGCATATATAGGATTCAAAATGTACTTAATCTGATGAAAGGATGTGAAATAAGTCACAAAAACACTAAATCACTAGAACTATTATACCACAAAAAAATTATATATATTTTGCATGAAGTATTCTAATGTTATGCTAAAACCATTACATCCAGGTGACAGTATGATCATGAAGCATTTTTCAACATACGAAATTCATCAACAGAAAAAAGTATACGTAAGCATCTTCTTAATGCTACTGTAAATTGGGCCTTTTCACGTGTGTGCGTGCGTGTGCGCGCGCATGCATGTGTGTGTGTGTGTGTGTGTGTGTCTGTCTGTCTACATGGCAAACTCTTGAATATTCTGATGCCAGCACAGTACAAACTTCTCTCCAAATACAGAAGGTTAGCAACTGGTCTATGAAGATGGTATTTAATCCTTACACAAAGGCTTTGTATGGCTGAATTTTTTTGGAAGTTACAGGGGTTAGTTTGAAGAAATTTGGAGGTGCAGGCACAAATGTTGCTCCAACAACGTTTTTCTCTAATGATGAAAAATTTTAGTGACCAAAGATCTGATGCTACCTGCATATGAATTATCATTTTTTGTTCAGGAACTTTAATTAATCCTTACAGAAAATTGCTCCATTCTATGTTCCTTCACTCTGTGCTGTAATATTTGGGAACTCAACCCCCATGTTAAACATGGCCACAGTCAGATCCTTTCAAATCATTTACAATACTCAAAACATTTTCTGATACCACAAATACCACAAATACATGCAGTTGGAAAAGTAGCATGAAAGTAATCAAGAATGAAATTCCATGGTACTCTTGATCACTGCATTCAATAACATTGGCAAATGATAAAATACACACACCTCATTACAGTAAGCTTGTCCGAGAGCCACAAGAATGCCTGATGCAGGTATCTGTTGGGCTGGTTGATAGTCTGTAGACTGTACCATTTCTTCTACACTGAACTCTATCAACTGAAGCACCACATCACCATCAATGTCTGGCAAGTGTTCTTTACATATCTGTTCCATTGTTTGCAGCAACATAACCAAATGTGATTCTGTAAGCTATAGAGAACAACCTGCAATATACTCCTCAGCTTTACTAAATAACAAGTAGCAGTTTTATGCCATATATCACATATCAGCACACTCAAAACAAAAGGATCCAAAAGGCAAAACAAGAGCAGGTGCCAAACACGTACTTGTATTTACATCACCATGCAAGCAAATGTACAGATTCAAAACTGAAATTTCACACGGATTTGGTAAAGGTAGAGTTTGCCCTATAACAGGCCATGAAGGCTGTGAGGGGATGTAGTGGTATAGCACTAATTGGGGGTGGGTGAATAACACACTGCCCCAACCCCTTTAACCCCCAGCAAAGAGATCTGGTACCCGCTATACAGCAGGCTGGGTAGGTCTCAGGACTGGTCTGGACCCCAGACCATCCAGCCCGTAGTGAGTTGCTATAATGACTATGCTGTCACCACCCCAACCACCACCACCCTCCCTGCAAACAGTTTGGTAAGCAGACAAATAAGTACAATAATTTGATTACTTACAGTCCAGTTTTGAAATTACTACCCAGGTTTGTTTACAGGGGTGACAAAATTAAATAAAATATGGCTCCCTTGTGACCTGCTTCTACTTTAGCTGTTCTCAAAATGTTACAACATACTATCACTAATGAAAGACATTCATATTACACTAATCCAGTTAAAACAAATATCTGACCACACATTCACGCACATTTTACATTTTTCCAAAAAATTCAAATACAGTGATAGTTTAACTGGTTCAGATTAGTTTAACATAGCTTCATTTACAGTATACAGTGATTTTCCAAAAATATGGTATCCCTGTCACCATGAACTTCATTCTGTCTTCAGTGTACACATTACTTGTGGGTAGCATATTAACCGCATCACACCTTCACCTACTCACCAGTAACATGTAAGCATCTGTCCCACCATACCACCAAGGCCCATATCCCAGGATAAAAGAAATTGTCATCATGCACCTGCAGCCAGAAGGTGACAGCTTCCTTCATGATGGCATCTGCAGTAAACTACCTGCCAGCCAGGTACTTTCTGAGGTCTCCAAAAATATGGAAGTTGCTGGGCCCCACAATGACATCTGGAACTGGACTGGTTATGGTGCTGTAGCTGGGAGGTGAGGGGCCACCCTCCCCACAGTACCAATTTTACGTCCAGTGACTTCCATTTCCACCAATTTCTTGTATGCTGTGATACAAACCTTTGTGCCATGGTGGGACAAATGTTTAAATGTCCATGGCAACTACATGGAGTCTTGATGTGCACAATCCACTACACATGCCCCATGTATGCATCAAAGCCAGAATAAAGTTCTGAACATCAGTGTTTGTTACCATATTATAAGAAACTTGTCTACAATGTAACTAGTACACATGTAAATAAAAAATTAATTTTGCAAGAATATGGGTTGTAGATAACACCATGTCAGTATATGATGAAAGGCTCAAATATATGAGCACCATAATACAAATTTGTCCCTCAAATACCAAAGAACATCCAAAAAAGCACTAATTTCAACCACTGGATTCAGAATGGTCCTATATTTCTTTCCCTCTTATTTACAAATTTAAAAAGTCATGATCTAACAACATTCTATCAAGATGTTGAAAATACTGATTGGACATGGACTTGCTGGTTCTCACCCAGTCTAGTGTTCTGTAATATACATGCACAAATCCTTACAAGGCATATCATTTGCTGCTAAACTTACTGCATGACTGAGAAAATGAAGCTGCCATACCAACACATTCTTTACCTTGAGATTTCTCATTCGATACATATACATGTTTTTCAGCACAAGATTTGCATGTCTCTTTGCAATTCTCCGTAAGGAAGTGGCAACAACTTCACGCACCGCATGATTTCTGTCACCAGCTGCTTCAATAAGAGTACCAACAATCACTGAAAAGCATCAAGAAAAACAGTGTCTTATAATATATGCATGTGTGTGTGTGTGTGTGTGTGTGTGTGTGTGTGTGTACATATGTCCATTTTATTCCAACATATTTCTGAGCAATATCTGCTACAACACACATTTCTCCAACAGGAGGGACACATTCACTGGTGAGAACTGTCATTCATCTGGGTGGATATGAGTTCTCAAAAACATAAGTTCTAATAACTATTCATAACTGTAAAAATACAAAACTTGAAAAAAAGGGGTGTACTATTCAACCTCATGCCAGTCCATATAGGCTCTGTGGTGAACAAAGTGACAATGGGACAGTTTTTCTCCCAGTTCTTCAGCTTTCCCATCAGCATCATTCTAACAATATTCCATACATATTCATCTACCAACCATACCACATAAGCTTAACAACAGACAGCATCATAGAATAACAGTTTTTACTATGATGCAATTATGGTTTTTGCTAAAAAGACCAAGGGGATGCAAGATGCAAATCACTGACAAACACTGCATTTGAAAACCAGTCATGTAAAAGTATTCTGAGAGCCCACAGGAAAAGACATGTGCTCACAACCACAACATTAAAATATTTCTCCTGTCTTAGCCCATATTCAAATAAAATGTGTGTTATGATATGTCAGAAAGTGCATTTCCATTATTAAAACAAACACATCAAATAAACTTCAGTCACTTATGATTGTAACAAATGATATACAAACACACACAATATTCTGGAGGCAGTAAATCTTAACTTTGCATGAACAGATAGGTGCTGATAGGTGTGCAGATATATACTCTGAGACACAACCAGAGAGGAGTAAGCTTAAGTTAACTGTCACAACTATAACATACATAGATGACAATAAGAATGGGTTCAATTCTTTATTAAACTGCCTAACAATATCAAAAGGGACATTTATAGATAAACATCAAACAGACAAAACCAAAGAAAAACTGTTTTTAAGGTACAATATTAAGACTAGTTTTACAGAGAAGGCTTGGGATACTTTAGAATAAAGCAATATGATCTACCTAATCAACCACAAAAAACTAGAAGTCAAAACTGAAGAGGAAGCAGATGCGGATGGGAAAGGTCCTTATATTTTGCCAAGTGAAGGTGAAAAAGCTGTCAAGGAGATGAGGGATAACGCTAAGGAGATAATGGTGTACCTAGGCATGTGCTCAAACTGTTGGGAGAAGACAGTCTCAGGATAATGACACAACTGATCAACAACATACATGAAACCGGAGTGTGCTGCAAGGATTTCAGAGCAGTTACAATGACTGCCTTAAAGAAGCCAGATGCTACAAAATGCAGTGACCATTGCCCAGTCAGCCTCACAGCACATACAGCAAAGACAGCAGCATGGCCATTACAAAGGATTATAAGAAAAACTGAGGTTGTACTTGGAGAAGATCAGTTTGGATTTATAAAAGGAAAAGGAACTGGGGATGCAACTGGGATGCTGAGAATAACAGCAGATTGAACTATGGACACAGATGAGGAATTGTGTGCTTGCTTCATAGACTGGCAGAAAGCATTTGACCATGTAAACTGGGCCAAATTAACGCAGATCCTAAAGGGAACTGGTATTGACTGGCATGAAAGAAGACTGATCAGCAAACTGTACATAGATCTGAGTGGTAAAATAAGGCTGGACCATAGGGAGACAAGAAGTGTGATGAGTGGTAGAGTTAGACAGGGATGCTGCAGCAAATACCTTACAGGGGAAACCCCTGAGCAGTGTGGAATCTTCAAAATAGAAGGATACAGGATTTGTACTGTGAAATATGCAGATTACCTTGTGCTACTGGCTAAGGAAGAAATGGTGCTACAGGGTATGATTTATCAACTACTTCAAATTGGAAGACGCTTTGGAATGGAAATGAACGTGGAAAAAACTAAAGTAATGAGAATTTCAAGGCAACCATCTCCAAGAGATTATGAGAAATCAAAACTAACTGAAGAATTGGAAATATTTCAGCTATTAGGGAAGCAAGATAACAAATGATGCAAGATGCACACATGAAATTAAAGCCACAATTGCCATGGCAATCTTCGATTAAAAAATGGAACCAACAACCTGCAGAAGTGTTAGGGATTTTACCTTGTAAACCTAAACTTTTTAGAAAGAGAGTTAGGAAAGCTATTATAAACCAGGTGAAGTGAAAGGAATAGAAGTGTGGTGAAAATCATCTAAAATTGCAGCAAAGTGAAGTGAGGTGAACTGTAATGATAAGAGGTAAAAGAGAGCAGTAGGAAATGTAAATGGGGTTAAACCAATTGAAGGGGCAGTGAAGTGTAGTTGGGTGAAGTTTAAATAGGAAGAAGTGAAGTGTTGACAAGTGTAGTGAAGTGGAGTGAAGCGTAGTTGGTTGAAGTGGAGTAAAGGTCTTAGGAACAGGGTGTTTATCATTATTAGAAGATATACAGATCATATGAAGTTTGCTGTTTATATGGCTGTTTAGTTTATCACATTCTGTCATCGTCTTGTGGTTCTATTTGTATCATTGTATATATGGTTGTATGGTGTGTATGCTTCTATTTAATTTTGTAAATGATGTATTCTTATTGTTATGTTTTATGTATTCTTACTGTTACATATGTTCTGTTCTAGGTATTCTGTTTCATTGTTTTGTTCTGTGTATGTTTGTGTGTAGATGTACACTGTACTACTGCCACCAGGTGTCAACACAATTGCAGTTAACAAATACATATAAAAACAACAGCATTCAACACAAAGATGGTTCCCTTGACCAGCAAAATTGACTAAAATTTAAGGAATAAATGAGTAAGATGCTACATTTGCAGCATAGCTTTGTATGGGGCTGAAACCTGGACATTTCAGAACATAGACCAGAAATACCTGGAAAGTTTTGAAATGTGGTGCTGGAGAAGGATGGAGAAGATCAGTTAGACTGATCATGTGAGAAATGAAGGAATATTACAAACAGTCAAGGAGGACAGGTATATCCCACAAAGAGATAGAAGGAAAGCTAATTGGATTAGTCACATCTTGCACAGAAACTGCCTTCGAAAACACGTTCTTGAAGGAAAGATAGAGGGAAGGATAGAAGTAACTGGAAGATGAGAAAGAAGACATACAAAGCTACTGGATGACCTTAAGGAAAAGACAGCATACAGGAAATTGAAAGAGGAAGCACTTGATCACATTCTGTGGACAACTCGCTTTGATAAAAGCTAAGGACATGTCATAAGACAGGCTACCAAATGAATGAAGTCATCTACAAAAAATGCTGAGCAAACCACATATAGTGACAGTAGACTGCTTCAGGATGGCATTCCACTGCCCTCATTCCTACTAAATTATATAAATGTATAATGCAAAGTACATGGAAAAAGCTAAAGCATTTTCACTTATGTATGTACTTGCACACCTCTGAACTCCCTTGACATGTACAATGCTATAATTTTGGCTGTGCCTCAACAGTCATCTGTTCTTTCTGCCATAATAAATCATGCACACTAGTATAAGTATGTTGTCCAGAATAATCACTGATGGTGTCAAACCCATAAACGACTTTCAAGGATGTCTTCTCAGAAGCTGCAGCATAGACAAAGTAGCAGCCAATCTAGGGATGTACAAATTTTCCAAAACTGTAGAAGTCACCTCACACTTCTAGATAGCATAAGGGTAACATGCAGCAAGATTGGTAATGAAGACCCAGAAATTTTAGGCACCACCATAAAAATTTATTCTCCACAGTGACTTGGACCCTGAATTTGTGCATCCCTGAGCTCATCAACATATGGCATATCTGGTGTTGAACCAGCTATTAGTTATGTACAAACATGTTTTATGATATCCTGTCACTCAAAGAATCAATTCATCACAAACTGCAGAAAACAAATAATGAAGGCAGAAGGCATGCCTTTTCTTTTGTTTCCATGTTTCTGAAGGTGCTCTTTGAGGAATGGATCAAAGTGGGAAATAACTTCCAGCATGCAGAAAAGTCTGTTTGTAGGGCACCCAAAAATATCATTGTTGCCACGCAAAGTCTGCCAAAAAAGCAATTATGGACAGCACTCTTTGCAGGCCATTCTGACCATACTTCACTTCTTGCTTGTACTGCTGATCCATATTCCTACCAAGAGATAGTTTCCTGTTTGCTACTATTATTCAGTTGAACCACTCACTGCCAATTCTGAGCACTATTTTCATGGCTGTTAGTTTTTTCTTCAGCCTTTTTCCAATCAGACATGCTTTGTTCTACTACAGGTGACACAGTGACCACAAAAAAAAAGATGCATGCAAAACAACACACCCTTTCAGCTGCTAGTGAAAACACCAGTAATGTACTGTCTTCTCTACACTAGTACGTGTTCTTCTGACCTACCTGAAAGATGTCACCTTCTTCCCAGATACTCCCTTGTATAATAATACTATCCCAGATTATTTCAAATGTAGCAAGCAGAACTGCAGTGAAGTTATGCTACAATCCAATAGCTTGAGGTAAATCCATGTAGGTTCTAACACAAGCCAATCTAAAACGTAACCTATTTAACCTTTCTTAACCTTCCCATGATCTTGGAAGTCAGTGTGTACATAGCACAACTAGAACTAAGTAAAGCGACTAGAATACAGGACTTAATTTCGTGTCTAGCAAGAAATGCAGCAAACCACACGCCATCTACCTCAAACTTGTGATATGTGTGTGTGAGTCCAATGTCACTCATTAATAGTTACCTAGTCTTGAACACACAAAGCTACGCCTCACGTTAACAACTACAGTTATGACGAGTCATTACAAAATATCGCAAACTACTGGAAAACCGTTACACAAACAAAATTTACAGGCACACTTATACGAGTACATACCCAGAATTTGGGAATCCTTGGCACATGAATCCATGTCTAACGCATACTTTTGTACTGAATACTACAAGACACACCTACTGAACAGTGAGGCACACAATGTTACTTAAACATCCGTAATTAATCTGGCAATACATACAACTGCCACAGGCCGATTGTGCATCCTACTTCCTCACAAATACCTACAATGACGGCATGCGTATCCAACACTTTATATAATTATACGATGTATATGAAGACAACGCGAGACACAATAATCATATGACAGTCAGCAAACTGGGTGACACTGCCTGCCGGTCGTCAAATTCAAGAGTCACGTCTGCGTCACGTTACGGCGATAATCAATCACCGAACCAGGTTGGGTGTCAAGCGTCTCGCATAGCTATGACCACGTACTTCTTTAGTTTTGACATTTACATTAAGAGTCGTTTGGTGACCATTATAAAGAGGGAAGAAGTCTGTCCGTCAAAAGTCCGAATCTACGTGAGTTATGTATATTTAGTGTTTTGTTGTTTGCGTAAATATTTACAGTGATTAAACATTTGCAGGATCGTAGTTGGTTGGCAATAGAGTACGTAATCTACTCTCTGGGCACCAATAAAAGTAACCTCAGGTGCATAAAAGCCGATGAACAATTTGAAAGTACATTCTCTAAGACGTTTTTGTAATTAATTTTGTTAACGTTGGCTGCTTTTCTTTCACCAACCAAACGTATAAAGTACTCGCTCTCTCTCAGCATGTGGTACGTTAAATTCTTCCCGTCTGCCGTCAATGGTATATGATCTGTGAGTGGCACTGTTGTCTCTAGAAGGTATTAACGCATGTTTGCCGGGCGTAGCGCTGCTATTTACCCGCCCGCCATCATTCCACCTACAGCACATTACTTCAACTCCCGCCATTCCATCCAATGCACATGGCGAGAGAGACGACATTTAAGTCTTTAGAGGTATTGCTAGCGTTCCCACGCTTCCTTCCATACCTGTCACTGCACATTACTATTGAAACTAACGTTAATCTTTGATACTATTTCTTGCGTTCCTTCCCCATGCTCGTGACGACAGAGACGACGATCATTCGTTCGTACTATTCCTATCGTCCCCACACTTCCCACCATTCCACCCTGTGCACATTGCTATGTATACTAAGGTTAGTCTTTCTTACTATTCGTGCCATTCCTCTTCTTCCCTCTATTGCTTCCTTCGGACATTGTCGATACTGACTTTGGGTAGTTGTTCGGGTTATTCCTTGTGATTCATACTGCTTTCACTCTCATTTTCCTCCAACCTATTTTGCGCTACATAACCTCTCCGTTTCACCCTCCCTGCATTCCCGGCTCTTCCTCTAACGAGAAGGACAACCGTTAGCCGTTAGAAACATTCCTAGCGATGCGTCCTTTCCCTCCGGGGTTCGCGTTATATTTCGTCGTCTTTGTGAGGAACGTCTTTTCCGTGAGTAGGGCGAACAGTGTTGTGCTTCCTAGTTTCTTAAGGCTTTATACACATTCTTAAATTTCACTGAGGTTTTGTTTCTCACGTACGACATCGTTCGCCGCTTTCCTGCCCACACTGTCCAACAAGAGGGTCAGTTTGGCTCCGAAACCATCAAAGATTGGATCCAATTCCGTTGAGAGGCCATGTTTGACCTACGTGCTGGGCCACTCTCAGAAGATCAGCGATCTTAACATTACTGTCGAAATCGACGACAGTAAGTTCAGTCGGCGAAGTACAATAAGAGGAACGCTGAGAGAGCAGTGGGTGTTCAGCGGTGTGGAGCGCGAGTCCGGAAAAGCATTCTCATTCTCGTTTAGGACAGGTCTCGTTCACATGTTCCGGTTGTCGACCGGCCGGCAGGTTTCGAGTACAGCCGGACAAAGTAATGGAACGCAGGAAAGCATAGGCGTATTCACGCAGGTCGGCTGCCGGGCAGCACCCGGATCTATCCACTACTATGCCCGGTCGCCGGCCGGTCGTTGAGTCAACAGAGTTACATGTGTTGCTTATAGACATGTTCACTCCGGTTTTTACCCGGCTGTATCCGAGCGTTAACTTTCCACTGCAGTGTCAGTAGAACAGTGAAACAGTGGTCTTCCAGTGGTGAAGATGGGCGATTTAGAGTTCGACAACGATTTGTTAATATCTCTGGTGGAAGCCAGGCCCGTGTTGTGAGACAAGACGGATGATATTTATAGACAGGAACGAAACGAAAAAGGGACGGAGAGAAGTTTGTGTTTGTCTTCAAGAAGATTTAGAAGCTCTAGGAGATGCTCAAAAAACACTTTTGTTGAGTAGTGCCATAATTTATTGAACACAGCTGATTGAAATTCATACAAAAGTTTTTTTTTTTATGCACTCTACTCTTCATATTTTTTACATCTGCCACGAAGCAGCTCCAGCATCTGTTAGAAAATAATCAGCTACTTTATTCCTTATATTGTTCGCTGTTAATCCCCCACGTACTGATTTCCTTCAGGTACATCTTCAAGACCAGTCCCTGTCAAAGAGTCTTCAAACTTATAACCATCTCTCTCAAGAACAAAATTGTGCAGAACAACACTGGCCTTAACAAAGACGACTGCAAAGTCAGGACTGACATTAAGCGGTCGCTGGAAAATTCTCTATTTATTGCTCAAAATACAAAATACCAAAAGCACATTCCACATAACTTCGTGCTCTGCACAAGCGGTAGTGGTACACTCTTTTTTTAAACACTCCTGTTAAATCCACCAAAGGTCGAAGTATATTTCTGTTCATCGCAAATCCCTCATCTCCTACAAAGAAGTGTGGTGCGTTTGGACCTTCTGTTCCTGAAAGAGCCTCTCACTGGTTAATTCCAGCACATTTGTCTGAACTGATGTCCATAGCGTAGATCGCTCAAAAACTGTAAGATCACAGACTTTTCCGTAACTACCAATGTCAACGTACACAAAGCGGTAGTTAGTGTCTGCCACTGACATTAGTACCACGGGGAAAAAATCTTTGTAATTATAGAACATCGAGCCAGGGTGTTCCGGTTTGATAACTCGAATATGTTTCCAATCGACGGTCCCTAAGCAATGCGGGAAATTAGCTCTTCTTTCAATCTCCAAAGCAGTCAAATCCTTTTGCTATTTAATAGGCCTGGAAATACATTCTGGACGCATGATAGACAAATTACTGAGACACACTGCTCTGACTTTATTTCTTGCTGTAGAGATTCCAATCCGATAAGTGAAACGTAGGTCATGAAAACTGCATCCATTCGCTAGATATCTTGAAAAAAGAATCCTGTAATTAATAGCTCTCTTGGTCACTTGTGCTATTATTATAACACACTCCAGTTCCTAGCTTCTAATTTTACTTATATAGTTTTGCGTCTTTAGATAAAGAAGCAATAAAAAGGTAGGAAAGCGTCCAAGACTACTACGTAAAGCAACGAAGTTCGGTGCGGTGTCTTCAAAAGCTAGAAAATATGTATACAGTGATCAACTTGGATTCCTGTCGAAACTGGTCAATGAAAGACAAACAGCCGACATTTTATTGGTGGATAATATGGAGGAGTCTCGGGTTACTAAGTTGAACAAATTAGATATGATATGAATAATTTGTCCCAAGAAAAGTCTTTCCTACTATTTAATCATCAAAGTTTTCTTTTAAAATACACTCAAACATTATTTACCTGATTGCAACAGCCAACATTTCTACAGATTGAATGTAGTTCCTCATTTTAGTGTTACGACGCTGAAAACTGTTCTCCAATCGGCGATGCAACTTGTCGAAAGAAGAAACTAACATCCGAAAATAATTTAGAAACGTGTTTGAGTCATCTCGTAGTAATCAAATAGTGTGTAAAGGGCACCGAATTCTTCCTTTTTTTTAAATATTGGTTGAACCCAAAGCAACCTGTCACGTCTACATTTACGACGACGGTACAAGAACAGAGCAATTATTGAATTACGATCCATTGCAGGTCACTGTGCATGCACGACTGCTTGGTCACAGCGTACTTCGTCGTTCGACCGGCCGGTTAGAACCGGAGATGTTTTAAAGTTCCAAGTTGTGCACTCGCCCGTCCGGTCAGCTTCCGGACGGCCGAAAACCGGAACGTGTGAAAGAGGCCTAACACGTTAATGGCTCTGCAGTCATCAGGGACTCCTGGTCGGCGTACCGGCACCTGGAAACGCACGGCTATGACCACCAAACCGTCAACCTTATCATCGGTTTCGTTTATGTGCTTACTGGGGCACATACGAACACTATCGACAGCATATGAAGGCATTCCTCAGTCTCTAAAATTGGATGGCACATTACATCTATCACTTGGTCCACTACATATTTGTGGCGGGGTGCCGATTTGACGTCAACCACTTAATCGGCATCGAAGCAAGTTATGACCCGAGCGCGACACCTACCCTAGATACTGATGATGTTGCTTCACTCGACGTCGCCCTCCTCAACACTTCAATCTTGTCACCGCTCACGACTAGTAGGATTGTGGCGCGCATAGTATCACGGATGATGTGTTGCATTCATTCGTTGTGCCATGGGTGCCAAATGCCGCTGAAATTATGAACTGCTGTTCCACTTTCGGAAGGAGATCTTCAGTTTTATGCCTTCGTTACACAAAAGGAACCAAAGAAAACATCCTACGCGTGAATGAGAAATAGTGTCCTCCGTCTGTCCAAACTGCATTTCCATAACTACAAAACGGATTTAGCGGAACTTGGTATTGGAAATCCACAATGAACGTTTAGTTCATACCAATTTATACAAATAGCATGAAGCTAAAAACTACGTGCCTACTGAGGCCGATATTTTCCAACTTCTTTCCCGCTAACAGAGTATTGTGCACGGTTCATACAACAAAATGTACAGTTGGTGCAACCACGCAGATCTGAGATTCACACGGCAGCTAATTTGAAAATTGAATTTTTGTACATGGCGTTGTTTGATTAATAAATGGGTACCCAGTATTTCAGAGACACCTCTCAACTTCCTTGGAAACACACGGCATCACTCCCAACGTCATGTTCACGGTTGCTATAAAAAAAAAAACTAGTGTCCCTAGTCCGTGTTAAGAAGCCCAAGTAGTAATCTGTGGGCCTGATATTACCAGATGGGGATATAGTTAGGAAATATTAGGTGCACGACGAAGTTATTGTGCGATGTGTGAACAGTGTGTGTTGAGTATCCAAAGAAATAGGATTACTAAAGAGATGGTAATAATAATGGTGCTTTATTACTTCGTGAAGTAGCAATGGATGTAAGTAATAAATACCGAATGCGCAATAAATCGTGGTTTGCAAGTTGCAATTTGCAATTATGCACGTAGATGACGATGTTTGTTTTCAATGCAGGAAGAAATTGTCAGTTGATAGTAGAAATGCGTGTATTACATTAAGGAATAAGTTATGAGTGTATACTTGTTCAGTACAATTATATATTTATTACACTACTTGTCTGAACATGTTCTTGCTTCTTAATTTAGCTTAAGATGGCTACCGTATTCGTGGACTTGGTCGTTGGTGATCATATATTTTCATGTAGTATCGATATGAGTTTTTGTTCAGTTATTGTTTTCATCGTTTTTTATGTTACGTTATGTTACATTCATGTATTACTTCGTAGGTTTATCGGTACTAATTCGATTACGTAATTGTTTGGCGATTAAAACAGGTCACATTGCGCTTGCTGCAATAAGTATTGTTTCAGTTGCATTTGGTTATAGTGTATTTCTTCGTCACATTAGACCACCATATTATATGCCCTCACGAAGTACGGAATCGTTAGTATTACGTACAATGTATTATTCCTGTGAGTATGTAATTCACGTCTCCTTGAAGGGATGTAAATGTTATAGAAACGTACATGTAAATATTTATTCCGTACCATATTAGGTTAATTATACACCTACAAGACACGTGATGAGTCTTCACACTGGACTATTTGTGTTCACAAATATATCGTATGGGCATGTCACATCTTGCTGAGCCAGTCATTGTCCTTATGCTTCTGCCCCTAGTCAGATGGAATAGTTGTGGACAATGTTAATCAAAAATTGTTATGATATGGTTGGTTCTTAGTCATGTCTTCCTTAAACAGGAATGTAATACTTTAATTTATTTCAGGTCTGTGAACGATACATAAAATGGATGTGTACCACCTTTATAAATGGGAAACTGGAAGCCTTTCCTAAGAGGAATTGTGATGGGCCAAAGGTTTAGTGATTTGAATGGATTTTTTGGAGCTATGGAAGGCAGAGAAAATATTGCAAGTAATGTGTTGACTAATCATGATGACTCCAGGGAACATATCTTAGGTGAAAGTGATAGAAGTGGAATGGATAACAGTAATCCTTCACAAGTAACTGTAGGTCTGGCCATTTCACACAACAGTGTCAATGGTAATAATGCAGAAGGTGTAGATCAGCACTTTGAGAGTATTTATAGTAATTGCGCTGAGGCTTCAAGGAGTGAAGAAAAAAATGGAAATACGTTAGAGCAAGCTGGATCAGTATACCCATGCGTGTGTAAAAATAAAGGAGACTTCACCAGCACAGAGAAATGTAAAGACGAAAATGTGCGTCCTTCATGCAAGAGATCTGAAGAACAGAATATGGGAGGTATACGCCGTGGTACGTGCAGGACATTATCTTTTGTAAATGGTAAGAGGTCTCGTGCTAAAACACTGAGGTCATCAAAGGAAACTGGAAGTTCGGGTAATAAGAAGAAGCGTAACAACTGGGTGCTTAAATTTAATTGTGCTCGATTGAAAGGTGGAAGTAGTTGTGGAGGTGTTGGGACAGAAACAGACATTTCGGAACCCAACATTGGTTTTAAATCTTGTATGTGCACAAGTTATCGAAGAACAGAAGATCACCACCTAGGTGCAGGTGTCGTATTTGAAGCTACACCAAGACGACAAGATTCCTGCCAAGGCAGTGAGTCAAGTACAAGCAGCAGTGAGGATAATGCAGCAGTGGCGGTCCTATCACCAACAGATCGCTTAATCGACATGTCTAAGTTTAACCCTGAAGACTACCCAATTGAAGATGAAGATTGTGAGGAGAGAGCCAGGCAGGAACGTGCCCGGGAAATTGCAGAAGGTGTTGAACCTCCTCCAGGCTTCTGCCCTAGGCAACATATCCAGCTGCTGTGTCCCCCAGAATTGACACTTAACAACCTAGCAGTATTATTCCAGACACACTTGAGCATACATTCAGCACCTGTTACAACATTGTCCCAGTTGGACGTGAGTTTTTCACCATCTATTCAACGTGTCGTTCATACTCAGGTGGACTATGTTCATTGCTTAGTACCAGATCTGTTACAAATAACATCGTGCTCTTTTTACTGGGGTAAAATGGATCGTTATGAAGCAGAGAAATTGCTTGAGGGTCGCCCAGAAGGAACATTTCTTCTTCGTGACTCAGCACAAGAAGAATATCTGTTTTCTGTTAGCTTTCGTAAATATGGGCGTTCACTTCACGCTCGCATTGAACAGTGGAATCATCATTTCAGCTTTGATTCACATGATCCTGGTGTATTTGCCTCTCCAACAGTTTGTGGTCTCATTGAACACTATAAAGATCCATCTTGCTGCATGTTTTTTGAACCCATGCTCACAATTCCTCTCCATCGTAACTTTCCTTTCCCTTTGCAGCATTTGTGCCGAGCTGTTGTGTGTAGCAAGGCTAGTTATGATGGTATCAATCAACTTCATCTTCCAAAGGCATTGAAAGGATACCTGAAAGAATATCATTATAAACAAAGAGTTCGAGTGAGGAGATTTGATCTAGAACACTAAATTGTTTTCTGACGTAAATGTCATATCACTGCAGACTATACTTTTAAAAGTTCAAGAACCAAAGACGGTGCTGTTTGTTAAATAGAAAGTATAAATAACAATATATATGCATACATATTTATTTAATTTGAGAACTTAAAAGAGCAGCCTGTCATAATACATTCACCTATTCTGCAAAAGGACATACGTGTAAAATGTTATTAATTTAGCATAGTTGCACCACACAGGAATGATAACTCAAAATGAATTCATGATAGCTCAGTGGTGAAAAAGTAGCTGAAGCTGTATGTTGTTTAGCTGGTGCACAGGACGTACCATCCTGCAAACATCTGTAGATTAATCACTATTTTCTACCAATGAATGTAGGTATGTACCTACACAGTTTTGTTAAGAAGCTGTCCAAGAATGAAGAGAGTGAGTGCATTTTGAAGTAATATATTGTAAAACTGAACATGAAGAGATTCAAATCTACTAGTTGCACAGGGTGGTTCATATAGATGTGGATAATAAGTAAAACACTATGAAATGAAACTAGTGGGTGGTATCAAACTCACCTGTTGCATGTATGTTAATAAAAGGTGGAATTTTTTATGCAGTAATCACTGCGTATCACAGGTGTGTCTAGAGTTCATGTGAAACGTCAATCAACAGCAGCAAAAGTGTGTCTGTGGTATGCAGAATCTGAGTGTGTGGTATACCTCAACATCTTTGAGCTGATTAAGTGTTCTACAACTATAACAGGATAACATGTGGTTGTTTTCCAGCAGGATGGAGCACTGCCACACTAGTCATTACAAGTCCTTGCATTCTTTAACTACACATTCAGCAAAAACAGGTGTTGTTGTTGTGGACATATCATATGGCTTCCAGATTTGTTGGACTTGATGAATGATTTATTTGCTTGAGGATTTGTGAAGAACTTCATCCATTGCCCCATATGCATTGGTGATGTTAAGGCATGTATCACTACTGCCTTCACACATATTACACTGCAAATTCTAAGTGATGTGGAAAGAACTGGCCTCCCAATATGAAGACACTTGTGTCCATTGAGGTTTATGTTGAAGGACAAATCTCCCATCTTTGTAGGCTGTGTGTGTGGCATACAAGCAATAAAAGTTAACTCTTTGTAATTGACATTGTTTTACTTTTATACATAACCTGACAGACCATCCTGTAGAATAAATAATAAATGTGTATTCATAGAGTGCATCTTCAAGCAGTGAATTCATGTCATGTTTCTAGGAATTATATGAAATTGTTAACTGGAATGTTATTTTACAGTCTACAAGGACAGCTCTGGTTCTGCAGCTGAATGGTATTGTTGGTATATTATAGTATGTGAGAAAGAAGTAGCTAGTGACACTATGCAAAATAGAGGTGATGAACTACTTTCTTCTTGTCCAAAGGTTTTTACCATGGCAATGCCTTATATTTGCAAGTTTAATATCTTGAATTACCATATATTGTTTCCTGTACTGAGTTTGATATTCTGCATGTGCTTTTATAGTACAGTATCTCTTTAAAGTAAGTGCAAATGGGGACAGATATATAATTCCCTTGTTATTTGACAATGCTGAGTGCAGTGCTTAGGAATTGCAGGCAGGGAAACGACATACATTACTAACCTATTTAAGAAAACCGACTTGAAAACGCTGTAGGCAATTTACTCACCCACAAGAGCACCCAACCAGACAAATTCTCAGGGTCAGGGGTATACAAACACCTGCCCAGATTGCCACAGAGCGTACATCGGACAGACCGGCAGAAGGTTCTCCATCCGTTATAAAGAACATGAGACAGCCTTCAGACACAACCCAAACACATCCAGCTTCGCCAAACATCTTACAGAATATAACCATTCCTTCGGACCCATGCCCAGCATCATGCAACCACTACAGCTCCACAAAAAAGGCCCCCACCTCAACACCTTAGAAAAGTTCCACATTTCCATAGAATCCAAGGCCAACAATCACCTAAATGATGACCACACCATAACAACCAATGCAATTTTCAACACCCTTGCCAGGTCAAGACTACCTAAACCCCCCCCTACCCATCAGACCCCAGCACAGATCCCACAACAAGGCACTTGAAACCCCTCCCCGCAGCGACCAAAAGGCTTCTACAACAGCCTCGACCGTAAGAAAAACAGGCTGCAAACACACAGAGATAAAAGTTCCATACACAGAATATAACAGCACATAACTACAGAGGCCGCACTAAACACCTCGTATTAATAAAATTACAACTAAATAGTTACTAGTGAACCCACATAGAACAAATTGTCCTAAAGTGCAGAGAACCACTGAAAAATTAGTGCAGTGAAAATTATTGTACAGTGAACCACCAAGCACCAGAACACCAAGGACATATGGGACACATTCATTCATTTCATTTCATTCATTTATTTTTACTCCATTAATCCATACACGGTCACAACAACCAAAAGGATGTGGAACATGTCAAAACACAAACACTCAATAAAAAACAGAAAATTACATAATGAACAATAGACAAG
>Ga0123352_10005985_pt1 | contig 18492 bp, 10 predicted proteins | sample TergutLab28metaG_FD_89700 | JGI IMG/M metagenome (GOLD analysis project Ga0123352, IMG submission 89700) | Labiotermes labralis P1 segment gut microbial communities from Petit-Saut dam, French Guiana - Lab288 P1 | ecosystem: Host-associated > Arthropoda: Insects > Digestive system > Gut ... | reverse complement strand
GTTTCTAATTTTTTATTAATTTAAATTTTTAATGTAATGTATACCTTCATAAATAAATGCCAGCTTTTTGTCCGCTGAAACGTTTAGTACAGCTGCTGCTTTTGTCATGTCTATAGTACGAGGCAAGCGTGGCCGTGGAACAATATTACCTCTAGGTTTTTTACTATCGTGAAGTGTGAAGAGCCACACACTATATACAGTAGGCTTATATATATATATATATATATGTGTGTGTGTGTGTGTATATGTATATATATGTGTGTAATACAGGGTGTCCGTTTTTATCATGTCCATGAGCACGTCAGTTTTATCGCACTGAAAGATCGCATCCGCCGGAACATCCCTTGAAATCTGCGGTGCTCAGGGACACGCTAAGGACATTCTGCTCACGTGTGTGTGTCCATCATCGTGTGCAATAAGATGATTGATTGTGGCTTTCTTAGTAGGTTTTATATTATTTTTTGAAATAAATTGTCCTTTATGTGGGCACGGATATAGTCCACACTCTTAGTTTTAATAAACTTACCTGAATATATGAGAGGGTGACGAATATGTTGTAGTGAGGTGGTAACTAGGAATCCGACTGTAATAGTGATGTTTCTGTTGTAAATATTTATACAACGGGGTATTTTTTTCGACTGTGCGCAATGCAGTTATGCAAATATGCAGAGGACGTTATCTTCACCGTGTGTTTGTTCTGGAATTATAATGTCGAGATCTTTGTGGAGATAAAGTATAATGCTTCGGTTATTTAAGTCATCCTTTCCTTGAATATCCTCTTTGTTCCATTGTATTGTCAGTAGTGGGTGTCGTATCCAGAATGTTTATAACTGGATTTTATGTAATGGATTTTTATATCTGATTTTAAAATTTCCGCTTCCTTCACCCCTGTGTGTCCTGGGGGTCAACCCAACCTCCTATACAATGTATACCGGGTGTTTCCTGGGGGTACAGCAGCCGGAGCGTGGCGTTGACCACCCACCCCGAGGTTAAAGAAAGAGTAGGACTAGGCTTCTACTTCCCCTCTGGGCCTTCGTGGCCTGTTCTAGGGTGAATTTTACCTTTACTTTTACCTTCATCCCTGTGTACCATGTTACATTGTTTACACGTGGGCTGTGCTTTCAACCACTTCCTAAAATTTTGGGGGCTGTGCTTTTGGGGTGTTTGTAGTTTTTTAAGCGAATAATTTGTGACACTCGCTATTGTCAAATTTGGAATTTGACTAAGCAACGGTTTGGGTGGTCCGGGGCTCGAACCCCGTCAGGGGCAGTGATCTTTCACCAAATCGTACAGACCGTTTCTGGGACCCATCCAGCCCCATATTCATATATTATTTCTTGGGGTTAAAGCCCTTGAGGCCTGAAGTTAACCACTCACTTCTATATAGTGCCGAGGTTCAGAAAGAGCGGAACTATGCCTCTGTTTCTGTTATACCTTCCCGAGTGGGAAACTTCCACTTTAAATGTTTGGGCCTAAGCACTTGTAGTTTTTCTTTACCAGAATTTGGGACTGCTTCATATTAGCAGTAGTGTTTATTTTTACAGTCAGGTAGAAATTCATCACGGATATAACACCATGCCCCTGAATTCTCTATTTGCGTACAGAGTAAAGAAGTTTGCTGTGTACAGTGACGGGCTAGGATCAGCTGGATTCCCAGTAGGTTCGCCTGTCCTAATATTGTCTTTGCAAACATCGCTGGTGAGACCCGACATGCCAAGTGCCTGCATCTGGGTGTGAAAATCAGTGTGAATGGATGGCGGAAGAAAAGCAAGTCAAGTATTCAACCAACAATAATAAAAAAAAGTCTAAAACAATAATATTTATTGAAGAAAAAATTGTGTTATTTTATTTTCCCGATATACAAGTCTGGCCGTAGTATGCATATTTATATTGAGATGTTTAATGAGGTTTTTAAGTTTTATTTTCTTTATCCGCTCTGATTTGTACTTGCAAGATTTGGATGTTGACGTGGAAGAAGGTGTCGAGAGGCTAAAGAACCTAGAAGTTTACAAATGTCGTCAAGTAACACAGTATAAACAATGGACTAACACCACCAAGCTTGGTTATCTGGAAAGTAAGATAAACAAAACCAAAGACGAAGATAAATTTTGAAAAAATCCACAATTCTAGCGAGGTCAACAAACCCACTTTCTTTGTGGAAGAATAGGGTGATGGTGAAGGTCACCACATAAAATGCCATTGGAGGCACAGAGCGGGAGTAGATATATAGCTCTACTCGTTTTTAACCTAGGCGCTAGATGGGAAATGGAGATCAACGCCACGCCTCGGCCGCTTTACTCCAGGGTAAAAACCTCGGTAGCATTATAGGCGAGGCTGCATTGGCTGCCAGGCCAATATGGGCTTATTTGGAGGAAAGAAAATCTCATACCCCCACCTGGGTTTCAACCCCGGACCGTCCAGCCCGTAATGAGTCTCTGTACCGACTACACTATCCCGGCCCCATAATGGCATGGGGTTAGTACAAAAAGAAGCAAGGCAACAAAAATGACGATCAACTTAACAAAATATAGTGTTTTGTTTCAGTTGGATAAAAATGTTTGGACTAGAATTAGAAATACTTTTATAATTATTTTTTAAATTTTAAACTTATACTTTAGTATAGAGTTTTGTATTTAAAGCTTGTCATCTTACAGGTCTATGTATGGAATCCCGCTGTTAGACTTAACTGGGTTTCATGCAGGTGGCACTACAGTTTATGGAGGGACTGCATACTTGATACAGCGATTCTGAAAGTTTCGAATGTTATGCAAAAATGTCACGCTTTAACATTTTTGTAAATACATATTTCAGGATTTCAGTAAATTTAAATCTGATTTTCTCTTACCAGTAGTATATTCCATATGAGCACCTGTGTTGAAAATTCAGGTCTTCTGCGATGTGATCCTGTGTCGTTTTCTTAGCGTTTTCTGACGTTTCGAAGGAAGGCAGTCCCTTTATCTTGAAATGTTCAGAAGTCAAAAGAAATCTTATGTCCCACACCAACACTGTATTGTTTTTCTCGTGTAATTACTGATTCACTTATGCATTGCTAAATAAATGTGCAGTTGTATTCTGCTTTAGGCGGTAAATTGCTCTCTGCAAAATGAGGAGTAACACACAAAATCACTTATCAACCGCAGTTGCTCTTCGACTCAAAAAATAAAATGTGATTGAGCCTATGCAATACTTTCTGAACTACCCTTTTTTTAGTGGGAACGTCTGTGGTTGTGGCCTTAATTATTTGCTTAACGGAAAAAAAGAACTTAGAAAACATATTCGAACATCTGCAAGTAAATTTGGTCTAACTTTTAAATAATAAGTTACTCTTACTTATACTTGGGCGTGCAGGAATTTCATTGTCAGCATACAGACCAACTATTCCAGTTGACATACTTATTGGGTTTTTAAATTCCTCTAGATTTGAGCATAGAATCTTGAAGAAGACTACGGCCACTCTCTTCTACACAAACTCACACGCGTGCGCGCGCGCACGCGCACACACACGCACACGCCCGGACACACACAGAGATTTCATAATTCACAGTCCCTCTCCCACCGGATGCTATAGTCATTAAAATAAAAAACTACCTACGCACAAAACGCAGTTAAGGCGCTTGAAGTAGGAAATATTTTGAAAATTGCCACTCATCCCACACCCTGCCATGGGCAATTGAAGTGCAGCTGCTGGAGTAATTCAGTTCAATCTGCGTTTGGTGATCGGATGTTAGTAGTTACAAGGCCCTTTTTTAGAGTATGTACGTATTTTGGTCATAAAGAATCGTTATACTTGCGGAAATGAATATTTTGGAGTCCCTATACAAAGTAAGGGCCAATTGATACTGCTGTAATTAATCATACCTGCGTAATATGTGAAGATTTCATGGCCATGATGTTTTAAATTCTAGCTTTCCGGTTTGTGATACCATTGGGTCTTTCAGGGCACCCAGAATGAACAATCAACTAGAAAAACAGAACCTTGGCGTGCTGTATCTACAGCTGGACACGAAAGTCAAATGGATCCGAAGCCGTATTATTTAATGCGTTATAGCACTAATCACGACTTAGAATACTCTGTTAAAGTCATTAATAATGTGTTTTTGCACTATTTTTTATGTGTACACACTATATTCAATTTGTAGGACAGCGATGCCCTTGTAGTTTTTTGATTACCGAAATTTATTGGACGTCCTCCCTGGCATTCGCTCGCTTCAGGATAGCCCCACCCAATCACTGAGTACAAGTTTTTCTCCACCCCTGCTTTATATTCTCCTTTTCGAAAGTCTTTTTGTAATTGTTTGCTCCTGTAACATATCGGTCCTTTTTGGCCACTCTGAACTTGCTAGGGGATCCATTTTGTCACGACAGAATTCCATTTTGACGGTGGATATACGACTGTGAATGATGTGAGGTTCGACACAGGAAGTTGGGTCGTAGGCTGACCTGGAGGCGGCGGAAGTGACGTGTTGCATGACACGTGCTGCTGGAACACGAGAATGTTGCGTGCGTGTGGGATGCGTATCGGAAACAGAACCCCAGCATACCAAGTAAGGGATATACAATGAATCGTGCATGGGCTTTGTGGTATTACTGTGACACGCTGTCCATTAATTTACAGAAACCTTTATACATCTTGAATACTAAGGTAGATTGCGTAGCGGAGTTTTTATAATATACTTGAGCTTCACGTTTTCGGTGATTTTATAAATTAAGAATATAGACATGAGGTAATTTTAATTCCCTATATATATATATATATATATATATATATATACGCCTTGAATTATTGTCACCAGCTGACAGAACCAGAAGGTAACGAGCAAATTATAGAGGCACCGGTACGTACGACGGGGTTTTCAGAGAATTCTATTGAAAAAAATTGAGTGGGGGTCTCCCAATCCTTCAACATGAGGATGGCAACAAAACTTGTGCCCGAAACTTTGTATTTTTTGTAGCACTAAAATATGAGCAGTAAGAAACGAAGGAATTTTGGGTGTGATGTATCTGCATCAGAACCCTCGATAGTTAAATTATAAATGGGCCAAATAGAAAAATTCTTTAATCGGATTTATTAATCGATACAGCAATTCTTTTCGCTTCGCGTTGTATAAGGAAGCTCATACTGAAATGAGCCTTTGAAAACGTGACGTGAGTTAGCGGCGTGGATTAGATTCATTTGCTTCATTGTAGTGACCAGTGGGGGCTGTTATGAGAGAGGCAATGAACTTTGTGTGTCATGCAAGAAAGGGGAACTCCAGACTAGCTGTGTCAAATTCTGTGGAAGAATTATGGTCCATGTAGTTTAGTTGCGCAATAAAAAAAATTGCAAAATCTCAGTTTGTGTTGTTGCAAGGACAACCAGAATGAAAGTAGTTTTAATATGAATTATGAATCCGAAAACAAATTAATCTCACAATAATAATTTTAATGACGAAGTTTCAAGTATTATGGGATGTTCAACATTGTCGACTGCTAAACAGCTAGTTGTTCTGCATGAAGATTTTGCCGTTTCCCTCATTACATCGAGACCACTGCCAGTATAGTATTTTGAAATTGGCTACGACCATTATCTTTCATATCTTTTGCAGTTGGTTCTACCATGCAATATTATTTAGCTTCAGAATTTAAAATGTTTCGTTAAACAAAATATAACAATATATTGTTTTTACGCTTGTATTATTATTATTATTATTATTATTGTTATTATTGGCCACTTTAATTTTGAGTAAGAGCTTTAAAAAACAAGATCTGGAATGGATTCATTATAACAAATACTGATATTTCGAAGAAGATGAAAAGGACTGAATGCTCACTAAATTATTGCATATCAAAAATTTTATGAACTTCCGCTGCTGGAATTACTTAGTTTTACAAAATGTTTTGAAAGGTGACGTAACTTACATGTGTAAAAAATCCCTAAAAAACATAGGCCTATGTACATTTTTGTTTCTTTCAGTTGTACCTCTGCACAAAGTAATAACCTAAATGAGTTGATGTAAACATAAGCCATACTCTTGTACTTTGGTAAAAATTTTTTATCACACTTCTTTATGGCACTAAAATGAAAGGAAGTAGGGTAAGTTTATGGAGGATTGAACACACGGATGGACATGGCCGGATTAATGTATAGATTAATGGATATTTTGATGGATTAGAAAATGTGTGAATGGATAGACAAATGCATGCTAGGCTGGATGACGAAGTGGTTGACTGGATGAATGGATAATTGGATGAATAAATAAAGGCACCAATGAAACAATGAGACAGAGTAAGGAATACCGAATGAAAGAAGGAAGGCGGCAATCAGCGCAGTGTCGATGGTTTTGAGAGCTTAAATGTAGTGGGCTGGAAAAGGCTGGGATCGAACAAAAACAGAGACAGAGGAATGTTTACCCCAGGTGCAATACCTGGATACACACTGGATTTCTTGCATTACCTTCAGGACGATCGATCGGAACACACCGGATATCATGAGATAAGCCTTTAGGACATTTCCCTTGGGGGCCACGTCATTCCCTTGCTAGGTCTGGGCTTCCTATTTGCTCCAGACACAGTTTGTTTTCCAAGCCTATTATCAGAATCTAGCTGCGTATTCACCTGGTGCTGCCACAGTGGAAACCTCCTGAGGATACAGCTCTTACGTAGTTAAGGGTTAAGGTACTTTTCAATTTCCGGGCGATTTTGGGAGGGAACTTAGCTTTATGTATGGCCACTAAGAAGCAGTATATTCGGGGAACGTAGCTTTTTTAAAATCCTAGTGCATATGTAACAAGTAAATGGTGTTAGGGCTACTGAATCTGTTGATACAGACTATTTTATTTTCCGCTAATTAAATTTCGCCCTGGTCTGTCCTAGGGGACTGAGCCGAAAGCTTAACGTGACAAATTTCTGTCAGACCTATATTAATTAATACTAAGCACGGTGGTAGAGTGAAGAATCACCTTTCCGGAGTTCGTAAGGTACACGCTTCAAATTATGGCCTCAACCTAAATAAAAATTTTACGTAGTTCTTTACAGGCCTACTAGAATAATTCCAAACCCCACTTCACTCTAGCATTGACACCACCATTCTCATTATTACTAATTTAATTCACTTTCGGCATCAGACTATTGGGCTGACTCGGGCAAATTTACATAGTCTGTGTAGCTAATACAGCATCGTAAAATAACCAGTTATTGAACTTAGGAAAAGGTACAGCGTAATATGGGACACAATATATTTTGATGGATGTCTATCTTAGGCATCCAGCTGAAACTGGTGGTACAGATTAACGACTTCCTTTACATTCGAGCCACGCGCGCCAATTTGTAGGATCAGGAGCGAGTAGAAACTTTAAATTCAGCAGAAGACCCTAATTCCTTGCGCGCATCCGTGTAATGGCCGGTTTTGTTTTACAAGTCTTGGCTTCAGCTGTTTTAATTGGAACTTGAAGAGACACAACCAGTTTTCCTTTTGTCAAGTTATTTCGCTTGAGACCAGTGTACCGTATGCCCTGCAACACCAATTGTCCTTATTGAAGATATTTATGGTTTTCCTCAGTTTTTTTAACCGAATGATGGGATATTACGTTGAAACAGATCAGGATTCCCTCGCACCAAGTCGTTTAAATCAGTTGACGTGGCCATTCTGCCATTTCCTTAGAAGCCAAATTACTTTGCAGTTTGCATTCAAAGATTAAGAGTTAATATGGCTTCGTTAACATGCCGTAACGACTGTGGTTCATAAAGTGAAATAATTATTTGAAATTCATGCTTCTGAATGTGCCTGATTGCTTGCCCTCGTCTGTCCGACCTGACGTTCCATTTCTCAACAATAGAAGCAATTTAGTTATAACGTAACACTGTTGCTCGTCTGCGTGATTTTTACACCTCCGTGGCCATCCTAACATCCTACTACCACTTCACTGTGAAAGAATAAGTCTATTGCGAATTTATGTCGCTTGTAACGACGAGTTTTTAGTGCTGTTTATCTGCACATGTTTGACATGGGAATTCAACAATGCTCCGTTCTGTTTGTATTGTTGACCTACATATGTCGTTGTCAACAATATAAATTTAAAGTTCCTTTAGAAAAGTAACATTTCATTATTTTTAGTATTATTGAGCTAAAAATCATTTGGTAATGTTTGTACCTCCTCGGCTTTCCTAAGAACGTAATACCACTTCACTCCCAAGAGAGTGATTTTATGGAGAATTTATGTCGCCAGCAACAATGAAACGTAATTATTTATTGGAGGAAAGTGCTGGACTTTTTTGTCCGATTTTAAACATATTTCAAATTTCTCCAAAGATCTGAATAAAAATCGCCAATACCAAATATTACGAACGTCACCCAGTGGCAGCCGAGCTGATACACGTGAGCAGACGTCAGACGGACGGGCATGAGGAACTTAATGGCGCTTTTCACGAGTATGTTTAGGTGCCTAAAAATAACTTACTGATTTAAAAATGTAATTTTGTGTTGTATTCAGTAGACGTTGAACGAGTTTTGTCTTCCGTATTGGTTTAACACAGACTGTCCTCTCTGTTAATGAGGTTCAAACCAATTTTCAGGGGCTGATGAAGATCTCGTGGCACAAGATATGACCAGTCTTACGGACAGCCTAAGGAAATACAAACTACGAAAGACACTGTTGCCTCTGTCGCCGATTAGCTCATTGACCAGTAAGTAGTTCTTCATACAATATGGACATGAGCGAGGGAAGTACGTAAGCTATTTTTTAATTTACATAGGCCAGTGAGGCCCAGTAAAACCTTGAATATTGCAAACTATCGACCGAGAGCAAGCTGCTTTGAAAGGTTTTTTTTGTGTGGATTTTCTGAACCCTATCACCGAGGATTCAAGGATATCGTCTTATAATATGCTATAACTCTATTTTTTTAACTAATGGAATATAATGATCGAAAACGATCTTCATCACAGTCATCCCATCTTTTCGCTCGAAGCTACACAATTTTATTAGTTAACACCAAGACGTTGAAAAAGAAACCACATTGTGTCCATTTCCGCATATAAAAAGGTTTACTTTTAGGGGCAAATTGCGTAACAATTATGAAAGTATTTTGATAATTTAGGAAAAGCAGCTTAAGGAAATTCATACACACTGTGAATTTACTGGAGACTGATACAGTGTTGGAAGGTGAGGTTGCAGTAGAGCCCACCTTCATTACAAGGAAACCCGCGCACAAAGGGGCTGGAGAAACATCGACACTGTATGTTGATGCAGTCCGACATAGAGGCGCCTGCTAGCTAGACATGTTACTGGGCATGGGAGAGCGGAGCGAAAGGTCATGCGCAGTGCCTTCTGTGTAGTGAACATAAAATTTAGAGAGATTAATTACTTTGATTAATATTTATTGTGGGAGAGCTGACTTTTTCACGACGCTGATTATGAAGAATGTAACTCGGTGCAGTTTAGTAGAAATACACTGGCCTTCTCTGATGAACTTGATGCCTCTATCTTCTGCCGTGCAGAGTGTAATGCTGCCTTCATGTTCTGCAGGAAGGTAGAGGTAGCACTTTCCTTCCAGATGTTTGTTAATTACCAGCGGGTAACACGGGGTCACAACACAGTAAACGGCACTAAATTTTTATTTACGTCTGTGTTTCTGTTTATTGCGTGTAAGCATGAAAAGTAAGTATCCTATAAACACCCTTATTAATGGTTTTATAGTACACTTAAATGTACGGAACATTTTCTTCGCCCACCAGACCTGAAAACTCAGACCTTTAATCTAAACTTCGTGACAAAAGCTATATTTATGCTGTCATGACTCTTGTGTCGTTATTCAGGGAGTGACGTTGCCTACACAGCGGGTATGCTATCATCGCAGTAATTACAAAACTCCCAGCAATACATTTTCTCGCGTTATTGTCTATGGAACCATGTACCTTCCGGTACAGGTACATTAAGCTAAGAGACTTTTTCTGGAAGTGTGGCCTATTCCTCCGGATACACCCTGGACATATGTTAATTTGGGTTCGATTCCAGTCAGTGTTCTGTTACACTTGGCTCCGATGATATGTTGCTATTTGGATTACTAGATTTCTCAATTTGTCCTTGAGAGAAATGTAGAGATTCACTTTGTGAAACGTTGTGTTGTTCTGAATACTAGACGATGGACAAAGTACAGAAACTTTTAATGTCAATCACGGTCTTATATGAAACCAAACTGACAGTGCCTATTGTTGTAAATTTCTGTAGTTTTAAATATAGACAAACGCAGAAAGAAGGCTTGTGTTACAAATACTTCAATGATCTTTTTTTTAAGCCTATAATTATTATTGTCATTATTTTTATAATTATCAACATCATGATCATCGTCAATCATCTTTATGGATCGGACCATTTTAGTGCCTGTTCGGTCTCCAAATTTGTAACATTTATGTCTAGTTAACCTCAAATTTCATATAAGCATGAAGATATTTAGGTAGAATTTATGAAAGTTGGATTACATTGTAAGTCATTTGTCCATTTCTGTAGTATTTATAGACTACTTTATTTTTTGGATAACATGTGGAGAGAAAATTTTTGATTCGTCATTCTTATTGTATATATATATATATATAGTTGTCTTGTGTGTTATTCACAGTGACCTAAAATATTCATATATTATGAGATTAATTGCGTCTTAAGTTATAATTTATTTATTTGTACACTATCCTGATTGAACCAGTCTTTGAGTTTTATTAGGTTACGGATCCATATTGGGCACAATCAAAGCGAGACGAATTCTTTCATATGCAGCAATCAACATTTGACGTTGCCATAAACAAGTGAGGCTACGCTGCATATCGTGTTAACGTAGGCTGATTGGGCGGTGGGCTCGTGGTTCAATGTCTCATGTTTACGCCTTTTAATCTGACAGTTGCACAATGCAGACACAATTTAAACCTGATTTAAAGTGACTGACTCCCACGGCACAAAACCAACGGACTTTATACAGCAAGTTTTCTTTTTGTGAGCGCGGACCCGGGTGGAAGAGTAGAACGCCCCTCCCATCTAGCAGACATAACCATGACGTATGTAACTCTTCATAATGGCTGACCTGTATAGAAAACTCACTGTATCTAAGATGTGTTTCCTCATCTTCCCAGATTCAGACCTTCTTACTTGTTCCGGAATGGGAAATTATTCTGGAAAGTCAACATTTCAAGCCATCATTATGGACGTTCAGTCCATCCGTCACAACCTCACCGCGACCTTACATTCACGTGTCGAGTGGGTTTATAAGATGTCCTTCCTTTGTTCGAGCAGTCCAGAGGGTATGTGTCTTAAGAGTCGCTGTCACTTTTTTTTTTTGGCTGCTGAGGTTACTCAAAATAAAATAAATGTACGTTGTTGGAGTTATCCTTCATTTATTATCACTGTTCGTGAAATCGTTAATGGGGATAGATTTACCATTGCCGACACTGACTTGCCAGTTCTGTTATTCACATACATGGCCTTCTGCAAAACAAACACCATACAGCAAACCAAAAAACCTGACTTATGTTGTAACACGAAGTATTCTTTCTTCCGGAGATATCTGATATGAATCTTGGCTGAGATGTAGATTATGATATGATATATATTTGTTAACTGCAATTGAGTTAACACCCTGTGGCTGTAGTACATTACGCATTTACACATAAAACAATAAACAGAATAACACAATGAAACAGAATACACAGAATAGAACATAGCGTAACAATAAGAATACATAAACATAACAATAAGAATACACTATTTACAAAATTGAACAGAAGCATACAAAACATACAGCCATATATACAATGATAAAAATGGAACCCAAAAAATATGAAAGAATGTGATAAACGAAAAAGCCATATAAGCCGCAAATTTCATATGATCTGTATATCTTCTAATAACGTTAGACATCCTCTTACCAAGACTTTCACTACACTTCGCTACACTTCACCCAACTACACTTTACTACAATTCACTACACTTGTCGACACTTCACTTCCTCTCATACAAACTTCAGACAACTGCACTTCACTACCCTCTAATTTGGCTTAACCCCAGAATTCAGAATTTGTAATATTGCATGATACATAGTGAACTCCATAAACTAGATAACCTTCCTGACAAGCGAATAGCTTATAGGGGCTACTGTGTCTCTCTCTTAGGGTCAGCTGTCCCTTCTTTCGACCTAATGTCACACAAAACCCTCAGAACAATTGATAGTCACTGCTGGGTGATTTTAAATAGGAGAGCCTATCTGAGATTCCTCGAGACTATAATATTGCCACGTAGTTAATACGCTTACAGTAGATGTCTGTAATATTAAATATCAGTACTAACTTAAATTATACATTCTACACTTTCAGGTACACAGTTTTGTCTCATTTCCTGTAACAAATGCACTTCAGTTGTGTGATCAATAATTTTTACTGGTTTTGTGAATTATACTTATTAATGATTTAAAATATCTGGCGTCGTTTGCGATTATATTTGGTGTGAATTAGATGGATCGGGCAAGGGAGATATTACAGGACATTTACAGAAATACATATATATATATATATATATATATTAGGGTCACTTGTGCTTTGAGAAAGAATATATTTGGCCAACTTGCTAGTAGATAAACGTGCAGCTGAGATAACCTAACCAACCACATTGTCCTGGCGGCAGTGATCTGCTTATGTAATTGATGTACCAAATTTTGATTTCGGCGCGGTAATAGGCTGCCTTGAATGAGGTTTCTACTTATATTTATCAGAATTTCTGAGTGTGTGTTTGTAGCCTCAGGTATACAGCATGCAATATGCATGCACCCTATTGTCATCTGTGACCTGTCCGGCTGTATAATATTTTTCCCTATGTCCTATAAACGGCACGATTTTCGAAAAACCTTATTGAATATAAAATATGTGCTTTGAATTTCTCTACCACCTTTGACTGAAACGTTTGTCATTCTAAGAATAAACTGGCGAGCTACTATCATGAATGGGCACAGGTCTTCATGTAACGTACCAGTTATTGTTGTCAGACTTCAATCGAACTTGAATTTTCTCGACATATTTTCCAAAAATGTTCAAATATTAAAATTCATGAAAATCCGCCGAGTGAAGCCGAGTTGTTCCATGCGGAAGGACGGACAGATATGACGAAGCTAATATTCGCTTTTCGCATTTTTTGCGAAGGCGCCCAAAAAATCAGACTTTTGTATCCCTAAGTCTCTCAGGTTTCAAGAACTAAAAAGAAAGTGTTTGAAAAGCGCCTGAAATTTTATTCGGAGCGTATATTCACTAACTTTTTCGAAGCGTCACTGTCCTTTTCTTATTTCTTGAAATGTAACTGCTTGTGCATTTACAAATTTACATACATACATACATACATACATACATACACACATAAATACATACATACATACATACATACACACATAAATACATACATACATACATACAACATAATGCTGGGGCCCTATTATGACTCAGGCGGTTAGTCGCTTAAATTTACCTCGGAGAAAAGTTTTCGAATCCTGATCAGTCATTGTGGGCTTCTTGGTGGAAAAGAGCTCCGGGACAGACTCCAATTCTGGGTACTTCAGTTTCCCCCATCAGTACCATTCCATCGGTGTTCCTATTCTGTTACCACCGACGCTCGGTAATCTTAGCAAATAACAGCATCATTAAATTTTACGCTTGAAATACGTGGACGAATTTGGGATGAATTCTGTGATTTTATTCGAAGTAATTACACGATGTTATTTCAGCTCCAGAGATTTTAAGTACAGCCTACTCTGATGATATGTTGATAAAAATGATATTGTGTGTTCTTGGTGAATTGACACGTAGGAGAAAGAAAATGTTTCTTGAACTGATGCAAATTAAAGTGATAGCCAGATTATGTACGGGAAGGGAGACAGTAATTCGTGAAATCCTTCAGTAAGTACAGTCGATTCGTGAAGGAATAAGAACAAAATATCCCTTCTGAATTAATTGTGAAATACAAAAGACAACGAAAAAATAACAAGTCATCTGTCTGAATTAACAGAATGAGGGTCGCTGTAAATAACGTTTCGTGCTATGCTATTTTCTCTGCGATGAATGTTTGTTAGTCTCCTAGACGGAGGACTACCCATTGTCAGTTTTCCATGAATAAATATACGGCATATCCGTATCTACATCCTATATTCAGATGGCAAAGCAACGTTCCTTGCACAACCTGCGGGCATGCAATACTTTCATGAAGGGTATTGTCTTTATATACACGATTTTAGAGCGTTGTCGAACAACCTACAAACCAGCCTGTTCTGTTAAATTTTAGGGCTAAATAGGTCAAGTCAAAGGTTCTTCTTGGTAATGCACAAAGCGAACGCTGAAGTCCAAAGCTTTGAGATTGTTTGCCCAAAAGATTTGGTTTTTAGGTATGCTTTTAGGTATAATTCTTTGTATTCGTTGTTTTCCTATAGGAATATGTTATTGTTTTCTAGAAGAAGGCAAAAAGTTGAGTCTTTCGTGTTTGGTTCAATCGATATTGCGATTGTAAGCTGCACAAGTGCGCAGGCTGCTGAAGACATGTGGAAGAGGGGGGGGGGGTGGGGGGTTGGATGCAGACCAAACATCGAACCTCTTTGTGAGCTCACGGGGTTGTGACCTGACTTCGTAATAACTTTACTGGAACTGGTAACCAAGAGACAAGAAAAAGTCACAAAAAGTTTTGAATTCTCAGGCATTCAGTTCTGCTGTGAGCTGAACACTAATCACCCCATTTCCACTCTTAATCAGTCTTTAAGCCGGAGAAAGGCAAGCCGAAAAGAATCAAAGCAGAACTTTCGCTGAGTCAGAACAACAGTCTGTCTGCCTACGTGAATGCACGTGTTCAATAATTCATAACGATCTGAAATTCTGTATCGAGCAGTTTGCAAACTAGCAGTAAACCAGAAAAGCGTAATACAAACAGTCTTTTTTACAGGACGATTCGTAAGCCGTATGACATTGATACATATGTTATTGAGTCTCTTCTCTTACTCGACATACAGCAAGTTCAATGTATTCTGTTTATTGTGCCAGCCATATGCAGAGAATTAATTAAATAAGTATGAACATCAAAGACGTACCTATGACATGTTACGGTAAAAGTGTACCATCTTCATGGATCACAATTTCCCAGATATCAAACTACTTACCAATGATAAGCTATCATTTACAAGGTTCCGTACTTTGTTGTAGCTTATATACGGTAAATAGTTCTAAACCTAGCATATTGTATTCCCCGAAGACCGAAAAAATGTCGTATTCAATTTTATTTAACATCGTGCATTTGGTTGGTAAAACAAATTGAATACAATGATCTATAATGGACAACCTTAGAGTAACACAGTTCTCTGTAGTGAGTTAGATTTTTTATGAAACCATTTCATTTTAAGTTGTTAAAGTTATATTTTAGGTACGGGGATGTATTAACACTCCGGCGTGTCGGTGGGGGCACTGGTGTAAGAAATGTGTACCTAGACAATGCCAAGTAGAAGCATGTGAACCCACGCAAGCCTGGCCATATCCTACACAGAGTAAGATGCACGTCTTAGTAAGTTCAAATGTCCAAAGAGTTAAACGTACGGGCTCAAGGTGTGTTACTTCTGGCAAAATTGGACTTTAAAATAAGTCCCTGTGCACGCCTGGAATGTATGTGGAGGGGGAAGTATATAACTTCATTCTTAACCTCGACATTAGACGGGGTTGAGCCTTCAGGTTCACGCCTCCGTCTCTGTATTCCTGGAAAATGACCCACGCCTATCCAATGAATAGGAAGCTGTGTAGGCCTGACACCCAGTCAGAATGTTTTAGAGAAGAGGAGAATATCTTGCCCCTGCAATAATTTGAACAACTTTTTTCTTAGTCGTCCAACCAATATGAAGAAGTAATTTTTTATAATACTGATGGAAAAAGTCCATTCAAAATTCAATGGAAAGTTGCTTATGGATGAAGGAATGTAGGCCTACATATTTAAGCTGATCAACGACTAATGCTACCTGTGACACACGAAGAGGGACTGTTTCTCTGTGAGTGAATAGATCTACAGAATTAAAAAATGAATCATATTTACTCTTCTATAATACATGAATATAGTCAGACTGGCTCTTGGAGGGTCAGTTCAGTTTGGCTGGAAGGGATCTGAAAAAACTTTGTACATTTTATTAGCCCTAACAAGAGAATATATATGAGAAAGTTTAAAACAGGTCGCGTTTGTTTTTCCACTATATCTTCTATAGCCAATATGTCTGGAAGGACTTTAAATTGTCCAGCGCATAATAAAACTTTGCTACATAATTAAAAAAACAACATTTAATAGAAAGTAACATTTATCTGTGCGTAGGCACCAAAGACCTAACCTAACCTCATCCCACTTAACGTAACAAACCTAACCTAACCTAAACTATACTGTGCATATTGATACAGTTGAAATGTATTTTATAACCTACAAATTCTTGATCACCCTACATATCTACGGTTATAAAATACGAAGATATGTTACATTTACAACTAACCTATAAACTGTGACAGAGAGGTCCTATTTTACTGGCGCTTACACACTACTAAAGGGGAAAGATTCTTCTTGTAAACTGTCCCTGGAAGTTCCGTTGGGCTCACTGGCACAAGGAAGGGTTACCCACCGAGTATTTCGGTTTTATCCTGCCGGTATTATTCCACGAATTGTCCATCACTGACATTATATAATTTTAACAACCGACAGCGTCTGTAAACAATGCGTGTAAGAAGATGTTAACGTAGTTTGTGCGGCCAAAATAAAAACTTGGCTTTCCATAACCAGTGCAGAGAACAAAACGGAAGTCTGTCTGAATATGTAGACGGTGATGTGTCTATATAGTAAGGCGACATCTCTAAATATTTACTTTGTCGCGTAAGACTAACAGTCACAAATTTTACTTTAAATATTCATCTTAGCTTCAGTATACAGGTCCAGCATTCAATTTCATAGAGCAGTGTTTGAATTTTTTGAGTTATAGCTTGTATCCAAAATACAACAAATGATTTTGGCCTTTTAGTTTAAAATCTTTGTAATGGCACACTGTACTGAAATGTCTTTCTAATAAAAATAGTACGAGCTCATGCAGCAGTTAGAGAGGAAACATAGTCGTCTTATCCTGCATAGTCGCAGGACTAAATTCTCTGTTAAGATGATTAAAATAACATTTCCATCACTTTCGAAGTTTGCGAAGTATCTGCCACACAGTTGTCAATGCACATCGTCAAAGATGAAATTGTTTACATGTTCTTTCAAGCTGTAGTTAGAGATGTATCGTCTCAAATTACGATGTACTGAATTACGATTCTGTTCAAACAGTAATAGTAGACATTTATGCCTCTCCTATGCGTGTCTCTTCAGATTTTTATAACAATTTCTTATCATCTAAAATCTTGACCGTCGTTACGTGGTAATTGGAAATCTGTGTGAAGCTGGCGGTAAAGGTTACTGCAAGGAGTATACATGTTTAAGGAGTTTAATTTCTTTCTCATACACAGGGAAATGCCCTATGTTTTCAATGCTCAAGCTTCCACAAGTGTGTGTCGTATATAGCAGGGAACACGGCAGCCAGGTTATTGCACTTACTGACCCAGCCGTTCCATGTCGAAAAACCGTGAACCTGGTAGACTATTTTGGCACAGGTGATGTCAGCCACATCATCGTCCAGGATACGAGATAATGACGTAATATTTATATTTCGAGTAATACGTGTCAGATTACATTAAGAAGTAACTGCATGTCTCAATATTTCAGTATCATAATCAGTGCATTTCGTTTGCGGAGTGTACTTGTGTGTTTTGTATATTTCTCGGAAAAAAAATTAATTTTCCGTAATAGTATTACAAGGTTATTTTATTCGATATGCATTGTGTTTTCTGTGAGGGAGAAAGTGAATTTTTATAAACTGTATGGAAACATTTGTTACTTCAGAGGGTTAACCATTACAATCTATTGGTAGTTTTACCGTATATGCCACTCTTGCATTTTACCCATATTACGTAGTTACATGTACTTTATTATTAACCAAGTGGGCTTTATAAAATCGAAACAGACTGTGTTCTTTGTGTGATGGGAACGGCAGTTTATTTATCGTTAACTTGAACTCCAGTCCTCACGGATTTACTGTGGACAAATTATAATTTTCAAGATTTTTGTGCCAGTCCCAGTGGCCGCGCGGTCTAAGGCGTAGGTCTGCGGCCGCTCGTCTGCTGAGATTGTGGGTTCGAATCCGACCGGGGTATGGATGTTTGTCTGTTGTGAGTGTTGTCAGGTAGAGAGAGGTCTCTGCGACGAGCTGATCACTCGTCCAGAGGAGTCCTACCGACTGTGGTGCGTCGTTGTGTGTGATCTAGAAACCTCGTGATTGAGGAGGTCATGGCCAACTGGGGGCTGTCGCGCCCCCCCCCCCAAAAAAAAAACCAAAAAACACGAAAAGATTTTTGTAAATGTCTCATAAAGAAACTAAAGAAAAAAAAAAAAAAACAAAACACAG
>Ga0123352_10005983_pt1 | contig 18493 bp, 16 predicted proteins | sample TergutLab28metaG_FD_89700 | JGI IMG/M metagenome (GOLD analysis project Ga0123352, IMG submission 89700) | Labiotermes labralis P1 segment gut microbial communities from Petit-Saut dam, French Guiana - Lab288 P1 | ecosystem: Host-associated > Arthropoda: Insects > Digestive system > Gut ... | reverse complement strand
TCATCTGTTAGCGAGAATATCAATAGCATAATAACCCGCGTGTCAACAGATTCCAGGAACATAACCAAAGGTTCACTATTTATACCAATTGTTGGCGAAAATTTTGATGGCCACAATTACATTACCACTGCGGCAGAAAATGGAGCAGCATGTGCACTTACAGAAAACCCGGAAGTGAAAGCCGATATTCCACTCATTATAGTAAAGTCTACACGCCGCGCCTTAATGGATTTAGCAAGTTACTACCGGCACAAGCACAATGTAAAGGTGGTTGCCATAACCGGCAGCGCAGGTAAAACCACCACAAAAGATATGATTTACCATATCCTTTCCCAAAAATATAAAACAAAAAAGACACTTGGCAATTTTAATAACGATATTGGACTTCCCCTTTCAATTTTTCAGCTCGAACCAGATGACGAAATGCTCGTGCTTGAAATGGGCATGAACCACGCAATGGAAATACACGAACTAAGCCTTATAGGCGCGCCAGACATAGCCGTAATAACCCACATAGGCGACGCACATATAGAAAATTTTGAAAATCGCGAAGGCATTTTGCATGCAAAACTTGAAATTGTAGACGGTCTAAATCCAAGGGGCACAGTCATTTTAAATGGTGATGACCCACTTCTTACAGGAGAAATTGCGGCAGGCAAAGTAAAACAGTTTATTGTAAAATTTCCAAGTTCTAAAAACATCGTAAATTCTGAATCTGTAGGCTTGCAGGAGAGTTTTTGTCACTTTAATTTGCAGGGACACGACATTAAAGTAACCGTACCACTGCCCGGAGCCCATATGGTAATGAATGCCCTACTTGCAACCGCCGTGGGGCTTGACCTGGGTGTTACACCAACAGAAATTGCAAAAGGATTTGACGATTTTATACCCCCAAGTGGCCGGCTGTCCGTAGAAGACATAAATGGCATGACAATAATAAACGACGCATACAATGCCAACCCTGCCTCCATGAGGGAATCTTTAAAAATATTATCTAAGCAGCCTACTCGCAAAGTAGCAATACTTGGCGATATGAACGAACTTGGACATGTATCATACGACCGTCATACAGAAATTGGTGCTTTTGCGGCGGAAATGGGCATAGACTTATTTATAGCTATTGGTCCACAGTCAAAACCGATGTATGATGCATTTGACATTACCGGCCATAAATCAGAAAAATTCTACTTCCGAACCGTACAAGACTTTTTACCCACATGTCGAGAGTTTTTACGCCAGGGTGATACGGTGATTATAAAAGCATCTCGTGGCATGGCCTTTGAACAAATTACAAAAGAACTAGGGATGTCTCGCTAACCCAATTCCAATTTGGAGGAATATTAACATGAACTACTCAATGAATACTGCCGTATATGCAGTAATAATCGCCTTTTTGGCAAATATCGTGTTATGTCCAATGCTTATACCTGCGCTTAGGCGGTTAAAATTTGGACAGCAAGTCCGTGGCGATGGCCCGCGCACCCACCTTAAAAAAGCGGGTACCCCAACCATGGGCGGAATTATGATAGTCATCAGCTTTCTGCTTGCCGCCGCTATTTTTATGCGTGAAAATTCTCATGCGTTGGCGGTTATTTTGGCAACTTTAGGCTTTGGCATTGTGGGTTTTTTAGACGATTTTATTAAAATTATCAAAAAGCGCTCCTTGGGGTTAAGGGCATGGCAAAAAATTTTAGGGCTGCTTGTGGTTTCCGGTGGCTTTATTGCACATTGGCGTACGTTGCCAGGGTATGCTACAGAAATTTTGATCCCTTTCTTCCCAAACTTAACTTTTGATCTTGGCTTTTTATTCCCGGCTTTTGCAGTTTTAATTTTTTTAAGTTGCACAAATGGCGCCAATCTGACAGATGGCTTGGATGGTATGGCGGCAGGGGTTACTGCACTTATTGCGGTGTTTTTTATGTTTGCAGCGTGGATGCTTGGTTCACCAATTTTGCCCGTTATAGGGGCGGCGGTAGGTAGTCTTATGGGTTTTTTGCTGTTTAATTCCCATCCGGCAAGGGTATTTATGGGGGATACTGGCTCGCTGGCACTTGGTGGTTTTGTGGCCGCTGTTGCACTCATGCTGCAAATGCCGTTGTTTTTGCTTATTGTTGCGATTATCTACGTTGTCGAAACTTCGACGGTAATAATACAAGTTGTATATTTTAGACTATCCGGTGGTAAGCGTATTTTTCCAATGACACCGATACATCATAGTTTTGAACTATCTGGTTGGGCAGAAACAAAAATTGTCGCATTTTTTTATGTAGTCACTGCCATGGCCTGTTTGGTAGGTTATTTAGCCTTCCGTGGATTTGCTGGGTAGGAGGGTGTGTTCCATGTTTAAAAACAAAAAAATCCTCGTCTGCGGTATGGCAAAAAGCGGCCAATCCGTTGCACGATTACTTAAAGAGATGGGTGCAAGTGTTACCGCTCAAGATAAAAAAGATAAAATAGAAGATTGGAATCCCGAAGGAATCGAACTGTATCTGGGCAAAGATCCGGACGATATTGTAGAAAATTTTGAGCTAATCATAATAAGCCCAGGCATAACAGTGTACGCGCCATTTGTTAAAAAGGCCCAAACACTAAATATTCCCGTTTGGGGCGAGGCAGAACTTGCATACCGCCTATGCCCATGTAAAATGCTTGCAATAACCGGCACAAATGGGAAAACCACAGTAACCACCCTAGCTTACGAAATTCTAAAGCAATATAACCCGGGTACGGTTGTAGGGGGCAACATTGGCATTCCACTGACAGAACTTGTAACAACCCTAACCAAAGACAATTTAGTTGTGGCAGAAATTTCAAGTTTTCAACTAGAAACAATTGCGGCGTTTAAGCCAGCAATATCTGCTGTATTAAATATGACTCCCGATCACTTAGAACGCCACCACACAATGGAAAATTACATTGCAATGAAAGCGAGAATATTCGAAAATCAATCCTCAAACGACATAACGGTTTTAAATTATGATAACTTAATAACTCGAGAAATGAAGCCACCAGGGCGCGTAATATATTTCTCCGCAACAAAAATCCTAGAAACAGGTGTGTATTTGCGGGATGGTTTAATTTGTGTAAATCTAGATGGAACAGAGCAAATAGTTACAGAAGTATCTCCTCTTAAAATTTTACCGGAAAACACACTGGCTGCTACAGCAATTTCCATGTGTGCCGGTGCTACAGCAGATATGGTAGCACTGGGTCTAAAATCCGCAAAAGGCGTGCCACACCGCATGGAATACATTGCCACCATAAATGGTGTAGAATACTACAACGACTCAAAAGCCACAAATACGGATGCGGCAATTAAAGCAATAGAAACCTCAAATGCCCCAATTATACTTATTGGTGGCGGTTATGATAAGAACACAGACTTTACGCCGTGGGTACAATCTTTCCATGGAAAAGTAAACGAATTAATCATAATTGGCCAAACAACGCAAAAAATTATTGACACATGCGAGATTTTAGGCTTTACTAGTTACTCAACAGCAGAAACTTTGCAAGATGCTGTTTTAATCGCAAAAGAAAAAGCACATCCAGGCCAAAGAATTATATTATCGCCGGCCTGCGCAAGCTTTGATATGTTTAAAAATTTTGAAGAACGTGGCGACATGTTCAAAAGCTATGTTTTAGATTTTATGTAAAGGGTGGTGGTTAAATGGCAAGCAGACCGCGTTCCAATCAGGCACAAGGTAGATATGCATATGATTATCCTCAGCAATCAGCTAAGCCACGGCCAAGGTCAACGGACCGTCGCCGCTCTTCACGTAATGCGGATCCCATGGTTCGTGTGGTCGGTTCAATAGATTATGCACTTTTGTTTGTTGTGGCAATACTTGTACTTATTGGCGTTGTAATGGTGTTTTCTGCAAGTTATATGACCGCCGCCGCCAGACACGGCAGCCCTTTTCATTTTCTACGGCCAAGCATAACTTTTGCAGTGATAGGGTTTGTAGTAATGGTGGCTGTATGCCATGTAAACTATGAATTTATTCGCCCCCTATCTGTTGCAATTTATGGTGCGGCTGTAGCACTTTTGATTATGGTTATATTTTTTGGTGAAGAAATTGGTGGTGCAAGACGCTGGATTAATCTGCCTATCATAGGGCAATTTCAACCATCAGAACTTGCAAGGGCAGCCATTATATTTATACTGGCTTACCTGGTTGAAAAATTTCCCGGACTTTCAAGGAATTTTAGAGGACTACTATTTCTTTCTGCATCCGTTGTAATTGTTGTCGGCTTAATTGCATTGCCGGGTGGTTTTAGTGTTGCCATCATTACTACTGTTATAGGCTTTGGGCTTATTGCGGTTACAAGCCCATATTTTTGGCATCTGGTAGTTTTAGGCGGCGTTGGTGCTGCAGGTGTTGGAGGCTATTTGTGGTGGGAATCCGTTGCGGGTGAGGGCTTCCGTGGTGGGCGTTTTGCCGTGTGGCTTGATCCATTTTCTGACCCATTAGGCATTGGTTTTCAAATAATAAATGGCCTGTATGCAATTGCAAGTGGCGGCTGGTTTGGGCTTGGTATAGGAAATAGCAGGCAGGCCACATTTATTCCAGAACCGCAAAACGATATGATTTTTGCAATAATAGTTGAAGAGCTTGGTTTTTTTGGCGCAGTTGTAATCATTATTTTGTATGCTGTATTTATTTGGCGCGGTATAATTATATCTATGCGCGCACCGGATACATTTGGGGCTATTACTGCTTTAGGTATTGTATTTGCAATTGGTATACCGGCACTTGTAAATATTGCCGTTGTTACTAACTCGATACCAAACACAGGTGTAAACTTGCCATTTATAAGTTATGGTGGTACATCTCTCATTGTAAGTATGGGGCTTGCAGGTGTATTGCTTAGCATCTCTCGTTATAGCACAAAGAAGGAAGTATAAAAGAAGTAGCCGCCTAGCCCAATGAAGGGGCTCGGGTTGAAGGAATGGAATCAATGATGGAAAATTACCACGATCAAATAGATGCTCAAAATACGATGAAATTAAGGGAGTTGCAAAAAGAGCTCCCTTTGTTTGTACAAACATATTTTACAAGCTTAAGTGACCAAACCGCTTCTCGCACCCGGTTGGCCTACGCCTTTGATTTGAAAATATTTTTTGGGTTTTTAGCGGAAGAAATTTTAGACTGTACAAACATAAAAGATATAACCATTACAGATATGTCCCAAATAGAATCCGACCATATTGAAATGTTTATGGAATACCTTTCTTACTACGTGCCCCTTGGCGACCCAGATATGTCACACCAAAATAAGGCATTGGGTAAATCAAGAAAGCTTGCGGCCGTACGAGGACTGTTTAAGCATCTGTACATGAAGAAAAAAATTACTGCTAACCCAGCAGAGCTTGTTGCCTTTCCAAAAATTGTGCAAAAAAGTATTACAACTTTAGAAGTTGATGAAATTGCAAAACTATTAGACGAAGTAGATAGTGGCGAAAATTTAACACCCCATCAAAAACAATATCATGAACGTACAAAACTGAGAGATGCTGCAATAATCACGCTGTTGCTTGGTACCGGTATGCGTGTGTCTGAATGTGTTGGACTAAACATTAGGGATGTAGATTTTGAAACAAATGGCTTACGGGTCATTCGCAAAGGCGGCGATGAAATGATTTTGTATTTTGGGGCAGAAGTTGAGGCTGCCTTAAAGTCGTACTTACCTTTTCGCATGGAAATGGACGTGCAGCCAGACCATAAAAATGCGCTTTTTTTATCGTTACAAAACCGCCGTTTAACCGATAGGGCAATTCAAAATTTAGTAAAAAAATATGCGTCAATTATTACCAAATTAAAAAACATTTCGCCACATAAATTACGCAGCACATTTGGTACGCAGCTCTATGCAGAAACAGGTGATATATACCTTGTTGCCAATGTTTTAGGTCATGCAGATGTAAACACAACCAGAAAACATTATGCCAAAATGGACGATAATTACCGCAGACGTGCAGCGAACGCGGTACGCTTGCGCGATTAGGACGACTGTGCTATTATCTTTATACATGTAGCGAAGGGAGTGTCTTGTTTGGAACAATTCACATATGTAAGACGCGGATATGATCCTCAGGAGGTTGACAATTATGTTGCAACCCTTGAAAGTGTAATAAAAAGTTACAAAGAAAAAGACAATGCAATAAAAAACGCCATAATTAGCGCACAAGTTGCAGCGGATAATATGATAAAAAACGCCAAACTTCAGGCAGATGAATATAAGGCTCAAATTGTACGAGAGCTGGAAAAAGTCCGGGAGGAAGTTGCTAACGAACGTGCGAATATGATGGAGTTTCAAAATTTATATGGCAACCTCATACGCAAATACTTACTTAAACTTGATGAAAGTGAAATATCTGAAATGCATACGCGCCTTAATGAAATTGACAGACTTATTGACCATTTAATGGACAATGATGCACTGCCTGGCGGTATGGGCGTTGGCACTGTGCCTATGGTAGACTTTAAAGTGCCACTGCGTACGCCGCGCACTTCTCGTAATACGCCTCCGCCTATAGTGGATGGAGATGATGAAAATGAAGAAGACTAGAGATAATTAAAAGCCGTGGGAATATTCCCCACGGCTTTATTCCTTTCTTGGTACATATTTAATTGAAAGCATCATTACATCGTCTATAAATAGGTACAAGCTTCTTGCATAATACATAAACTTTCCTTCGCGCGAAATGGATCAAATGCGACATCAACTTCTAATGTTATGCCGCCGCCATATCCTTGCTTTACCAATGACCCAATGCGTTTTTGATGAATTTCTCTCTTTTCAGGTTTAAGGTAGCTACGCAAGTTTGGTGCACCATCATCATCTGAAATATGTGCGTGTATAAATGGGATTCCGGTCAGATCCACGTCTGCCTCTCCCATGTGTTCCATATTATAAAAATCTAGTACAATATTAAGGTTTGGATGTTGCAATCTGCGTACAATTTCCGCAGCCTCTTCTAGTGTGTTTACCGTGTTACAGTAGCAGGCGGCTAATGCTTCCAAGCATGCAGTAATATCGTTTTTGCCAAGTATGTTAGCGATTTCAATAAGAGAGTTTTCAAGTTGCGTTTTGGCTAGTTCTCTGTCAAATTCCTTAGGCAAATTTCTAGACATTGGCGAGCCTATGCCTACGGTTTTTACCCCTAGGTTAGCCGCTCGTTTACTAAGTTTTTCGGTATAATCGCAAACAACTGCTAGATCATGTTTTGGCCCGGTAAGCACAACTTCTGCTGGGCAAAATGCATTTATGCCAAATGCCGGAATGTTTAATGTGGCAGCAAAAGTTGTAAATTCCTTTGCCGACATAGCGGCTACCACTTTTCCTGGCAGCTCTACATAATCGTATCCTGCTTCTTGTGCCGCACGGCAATATGCCGGCATTGCAGAATATCCAAATTGCATACGTATCCTCCTATTGCGAATGCTCCATTTATTTTTAGATTAACTATGAACATTTCTTGCAAGCATATTACACAGAAATAAAACTTTTGGCAACCGTGTAATCGGTTTCAGTGCGAAAAGTTACATGATTCATCAAATTTGCCTGTATTTGTCGCGTGTCTGGGCAATGTTTATGCCGATTATAATGCCTGAAAGATGTTATGTATTCTACTAAGAAAGGTTTATTTGAGAAATATGATATCTAATTTGGCAATAAAGCAAAGAGAACAGCGTAGATACTGGTATTATCACCAATTAAATTACCTAAAACTTTTATTATTCAGCATCTTGACAGGTGCATAATGTTGATGTATAGTTGTGAAGCCATGTAAGCGATTACATTAATTTACTTATTATAACGATATACTCATCTAAAAAGCACTAAAAAGTAGCAAAATGTCCTAGGTAAAGGAGCTGACTTATGTTTGATCCAAAAGAAAATCTAGAAATTATCGCGCTGTTTGAGCGTTTGCGTGTAACAGACGTTCGCGATGGTATGGACTGGATGGGTTACCACCACTACGGTACCGTTCATCACTCTATTAAGCCATTATTCCGTCCCAAGCTAAGCACCATAGGTATAGCGCGTACCAGCCGCTACTTACCTTACGAAGGGCCTGTGCCATCTTTACCGCCAGAAGAGTATACAGAGTGGGTAAAAATGTATTATGCAGAAATTTGCTACGACCCTTGGGGTAAGGACATTCAGCCTGGAGATTTTATGTGTCTGGATATCGCAGGACTTGATGTAGGTCTTCTTGGCTCATACAACACCCTTGACTGTAAGAAAAAAGGCTGCGTAGGCTTTATAACTAACGGTGGCGGTGTGCGAGATACAGACGAATGTGTTATCCAAAATATTAATGTATGGTCAAAGCATGTTTCTCAAGGTATGGATCAGGCGCGCATCCGTTATCTGGAAAAAGATACTCCAATTGCCATTGGTGGTGTAGCCATTTATCCCGGGGATGTAATCGTAGCCGATGGCGATGGCGTGATTGCCGTGCCAAGAAAAATGGCCAAAGATGTAGCAAAATACGCATGGCAGGAAGCCAACGCAGATAAAAAAGGCCGCAAGCAGCTTTACATCGACCTTGGTATGAATCTTGACGAAACTGTTGAATAAAAATCCAAGTGCCTAGTGTCACTAGCCACCTGAAAAATTATATAAAAAAATTATATAAAGGGGTATGACCATGTTTGATCAAAAAGAAAACCTTGAACTTATAGCACTATTTGACCGCCTGCGTGTAACAGATGTCCGCGATGGTATGGATTGGATGGGCTATCATCATTACGGTACGCTTCATCATTCTTTCAAGCCTTTGTATCGCCCAAAAATTAGCACCATAGGCATTGCGCGCACCTCTCGTTATATTCCTTACGAAGGCCCAGTACCTAGCCTCCCGCCGGAAGAATACACAAAATGGGTACGCATGTACTACAATGAAATTTGTCACGCCCCTTGGGTTCCAAAAATCCAGCCAGGCGACTTCGTATGTATGGACGTTTCCGGAACAGATGTAGGGTACCTAGGCTCAAACAATACCTTAGAACATAAAGTGTCAGGTGCTGTAGGCTGGTTAATTAACGGCGGCGGTATCCGCGATACAGACGAATGCGTTATGCAAGATATCAATGTATGGGCGCCACATGTTTCACAATCTATGGTGCAAGCACGTGGCCGCTATTTAGACGAAGGCAACCCAATTGCCATGGGCGGCGTAGCCATTTACCCCGGCGATGTTGTGGTAGCCGATGGAGATGGCGTAATAATAGTACCAAGAAAAGTAGCCAGGGATGTAGCAAAATACGCATGGCAAGAAGCCAGCGCAGACAAAAAAGGCCGCAAGCAGCTATACATCGACCTAGGTATGGAATTAGACGAAACTGTAGACTAAAACAAAGGAGTATGACCATGTTCGATCCAAAAGAAAATCTGGAGCTAATCGACTTGTTCAAACGACTGCGCGCATCTGACGTGCGCGATGGCATGGACTGGGTAGGCTACCACCATTATGGCACCGTACACCACTCTATTCGCCCACTGTTCCGACCGGAATTACCTGCAGTCGGAATTGCCAGAACCGCGCGTTACGTACCATTTGAAGGGCCGGTTCCCATGCTTACCCATGATGACTACACCGACTGGGTGTTTATGTACTACGACAAAATCGCCCACGACCCATATAGAGGATATAAAATTAACCCCGGCGATTTCCTATGTTATGACATTGCCGGCCTTGACGTAGGTGTACTTGGCTCAAACTGCACATTAGATTATGCAAAAATGGGAGTTGTCGGATACCTAACCAATGGCGGCGGTGTGCGTGATACAGACGAATGTATTATACAAAAAATCAATGTATGGTCTAAGTTTGTATCCCAGCCTATGAACCAATGCCGCATCCGCTACGTAGAAACAGATACTGTAATAGCAATAGGCGGCGTAGCCATCTATCCCGGAGATATTATTGTAGCAGACGGCGATGGAGTGATTGTTGTCCCGCGTAAAATAGCCACAGATGTTGCAAAATATGCCCGCAAAGAATCCAACACAGATAAAACACGCCGTAAAGAACAGTATAAAGAATTAGGCATGAAGCCTGATGACACTCTTAAATAACACTCAAGAATAATATTGGGCTAGTTAGCCCATGTTATAAAAATAATTATACAATTTTCCTAGGAGGAATCTCATGAAAAAGCAAATTTTTGTATTACTAACATTGTTGGTTGTAGCCTTTGCATTTGCTGCTTGTGGCAACAACGGAGGTGGAAACGACCAACCAGCTGCACAACAACCGGCCGGCGAAGCCGCAACGCAACCGCCTGCAGCAACTGTAGATGGTGCAGAGTCTGTAACAATTCGCGCTGCATGGTGGGGCGACGTAAGACGTAATGAAATCTACCAAGAAATTATTGACAGATTCATGGAAGACTATCCACACATAACCGTTATCAGTGAGCCTGCATCTTGGGGTGACTATTGGGAGAGACTTACCGTACAAGCCGCAGGCGGCAACGCACCTGACTTTTTGGGTATGAACTTTAGCTTTGCTTCTGACTATATCAGACGCGGCGTATTAGCTCCTTTAGATCCATTTATTGATAACGGCACAATCAACCTTGACGGTTGGGCCCAAGGAACCATTGATACCGGTATTGTTGACGGTACAAAATACATGCTAGCCATGGGTGTTACCCATAACGGCACATTCTTAAACCTTGGCCTATTTGAAGAATTAGGCGTACCTGTACCAGCAATGGACTGGACATGGGATGATTTAAGAAATCTTGGCGAACAAGTGAGAGACGCATCTATTGCCCGTGGCGGCCCTAGAGTGTATATCGGCGGCAGTAGAGCTGGTGATATTGGACAATTCCGCTTCTTCTCTATACAGCGTGGCGTAGATACTTTTGACGCAAATGGTAATATGACCTTACGTCAAGAAGACGTTGAGTACTGGTTCCAAATGTGGTATGACCTTATGGCAGATGGCATTATTCCCGATGCGGAAACAAGTGCAGAATTTGCCGGTGCAACACTTGAAGACGGCATGTTTGCGAGAGGTCGCGTACTTTCAATTAATACTGCTGCAAATCAATTCCCACTACATGCAAACTCACTACCTGACTTAGACATTGCCCTAATCCGCAACCCTAACTTTAGAGGCGCGCCATATGGTAACCTTGTTGAAGGTTCTCACTGGGGTATAAGCTCAGCGGCACCAGCTGAAAATCAGCTTGCAGCAGCGCAATTAATCAATTTCTGGGCAAACACAGAAAGAGCCCTTGAACTATTTTTACTTGACCAAGGTGTTCCAGGTAACCTGACAATGGTGCAAAATGTTGTTGTGCCACTACTTGAAGGCCCGCAACAAGTATTTGCAGACTTTGTAGATTCTCTTGCAGGCAGAGCAATCGCGCCAACCATGCCTCCGTTAGGTATTAGTGAAATAAACTCTTTATTTACAGAAATGACAGAAATGGTTAACTTTGGTGTAATGTCTCCGGCAGCTGCAGCAGCACAATTTATGCAAGAAGCTGAAGATATCCTTTCACGACACAGATAATTAAATAATTTATAATTTAAGGACAAAATTCAACCGGTAAGAAATCCTTACCGGTTGAATTTTTAACCCAGTTGCTTTAAGAAAGAAGCTTCAAGAAAGGGTGACCACCCAATGAAAAAAAAGAAAGCATACACCTTTCATAAACCTTGGGAGTCTTATTTGTTTCTTCTGCCATGGATCATAGGATTTCTGGTTTTCACTGTAGGGCCTGTTATCTTGTCATTTTACTATTCATTCACCAGATACGATATGTTTACTTCGCCAGAATGGATTGGGCTGCAAAACTACAGGGATATGCTCACTGACAGGCGGCTTCATGCCAGTCTTCGGGTTACGTTTACGTTTGTATTTCTAACCCTCCCATTTCAATTATCTTTTGCTTTACTTTTAGCAGTTGTTTTCAAAAAGCAAAATTTTGGTGTGCGTGCTTATCGCGCAATTTATTATCTTCCGTCTTTACTTGGCGGCAGTGTTGGCGTAGCCATTTTATGGCGGAACATATTTAATAGAGAAGGTTTGTTTAATCAATTCCTATCCATATTTGGTATCGAAGGCAGAAACTGGATTGCATCGCCGGATACTGTACTATACACCATCATATTATTGGCAGTTTGGCAGTTTGGTGGCTCGATGGTTATTTTCCTAGGCGGTCTAAAGCAGATTTCAGGAGATTTATACGAGTCTGCGGAAATTGACGGCGCCGGAAAGGTTCAAAGTTTCTTTAAAATTACCTTGCCTCTTTTGACACCAATTATATTTTTTAATACGGTTATGGGTATTATCGGTGGATTCCAGGCATTTACATCTGCGTTTATCATAAGCGATGGTGGCGGCGGTCCGCTTAATGCTACAATGCTCTACTCCTTATATCTATTTATAAGAGCCTTCAGGCATTTTGCCATGGGTTATGCATCTGCCCTGGCTTGGTTCTTGCTGGTTATCATTGCCATAATGACTGCCCTAATGTTTGCCTCGGCAAAAAAATGGGTTTACTACGATGAATAGGAGGAATAGACATGGGTCTTAGAATGCAAAAGTTTTGCTATCATTTTTTCATAATTTTATTTGCAGTGTTCATGTTATATCCTCTTTTATGGATGTTAAGCGCATCGCTAATGACCAATGCAGATATCTTCGCAGGTAGTGGTATTAACCTAATCCCCAGGAATCCATCCTTTGATAATTATATAACCGGATGGGCCGGTGTAGCCGGTTTTTCCTTCGGTCGGTTTTTCGCTAACTCATTTTTTCTTGCGGCTGTGGCCATTATAGGAAATATCATATCTTGCTCTATGGCGGCCTTTGCTTTTGCCAAGCTTAAAGCCAAAGGCACCGGAATAATGTTTACACTCATGTTGGTAACCATGATGTTGCCGGGGCATGTTAGACTTATTCCCACATATGTAATCTTTAATCACCTAGGCTGGATTAATACGTTCCTACCTTTAACTGTACCGGCATTTTTTGCTACCAATGGCTTTTTCATTTTCCTAATGGTGCAATTTATGCGCAATATTAGTAATGAGTTGTTGGAAGCACCTCGTATCGATGGGTGTAATACCTTTCAAATGTACATTTACTTTATTATGCCTCTATCACTACCGGCGCTAATTACCGTAGCTATCTTTACATTTATTGGTAGCTGGAACGACTTCTTCTCCCACATGATTTATTTAACCAGTCCGTCTAGATTTACGGTAACTTTGGCACTGCGTATGTTTGTTGACCCAACGGGTACAAGTGCTTGGGGTGTACTATTTGCAATGTCTACACTTTCGCTAATACCGCTATTCGCTGTATTTGTTGCGTTCCAAAAGTATTTAGTAGAAGGTATTCAGGCAGGAAGCTTAAAAGGATAAAAGTATCGTATAAAATAAGCACTCAAAAGGGGCTGTTTCATTAAGCATTTTTCATGAATTTAGTATGGTTCATATAAAAATGGTTAGGGAAGCAGCCTGATTTTTTAAGTTAGAAAAAACTTTCATAAGCCTCAAGAATTTGTTAGTATTAGAAGAACGCAAAATCCAAAAGGAGGCAATATATGAATCAGCTTCAACTGCCCAAAGATGTAAAATGGGTCGGCGTAAACAGAAAAGACGGATTTCCAATTGAAACATCCTATTTTAAAACAGTGTTTGAACTATCCGTGCCGCTTGAAGAAGCAACTTTACAAATTTCCGCTAACACGCGCTACGTCTTATATGTAAACGGAACGGAATTAATCCATGGCCCATGTAGAGGAGACCATTGGCACCAGTTTTGCGACAAGGTGGATATCGCCAAATATCTTAAACAGGGTAAAAATATTATTGCCGCAAAAGTAACTGCCTTTCCGCCATTCGAAGCTGCAAATGAGGACTATAGCAACTTTGGGCCATTTTGGTCAATGTCCAATAGTGCTGGGCCATTATTAATTGTACATGGAGAAATTGGTAGTGGTATCAACATTTCTACCGGTAAGGCAGATTGGTATTATTTAAACGATAGCGCAATAAGCTGGCACCAACAGCCGGTTGCACATTGGATGGGTTGTACAGAGGAAGTAGATGGTGCAAAACTCCCATGGGGTTGGCAAACCAACACTGAAATAGATGAAGGTTTTGTACCCGCTAAAGTAAAGTGGGGCAACGAAGTGCAATTTGGCGAAGTGAATCCGTTGTTCTTATATGATAGACCGATAAAATACCTTTTGTCCAAGGAAATTAAGGGGCTATCAGTGCTAAAGCACAGAGAGAGTCTTGCGTTCCCTATAGATGATGGCGAAATTACACTACCTCCAGGCACAACATACGAGGCAATTTTAGCCGCAGAAAGCATAACGACTTCATTTGTGCATTTCAATTGTAAGGGTGGGGCGGGCAGCAAAGTGAGTCTTCTATATTCCGAGGCGTTTACCAAGTTTGACGGACAAAGACATTATAAGGAAAGTCGCTTAGATACCACCGGTGAACTGCGAGGTGTTATAGATATTTATCACCCAAGCGGCAAAATCGAAACCTATTCACCTTCTTGGTTTAGAACTTTTAGGTTTATCAAAATCACAATAGAAACAGGGGATTCGCCTCTAACTATTTATCCACTAAAGCTGGTCGAAACCAGATTTCCATTGGAAAACAAGGTTGCATTTTCATCTGCAATGCCGTGGGCGCAAAAAATATGGGATATCAGTCTGCGTACTTTAGAGTTGTGCATGCACGAATCCTATGAAGACTGCCCATTTTACGAACAATTGCAATATACCATGGATACCAGGCTGCAAATGCTGTTCACATATATCATCAGCAATGATGTCAATATGCAGCTTAAAACAATACATGACTATCACACATCAATACTGCCAGAGGGGATATTGCAGTCTCGATTTCCATCAAAGTATCCACAGGTTATCCCGGTATTTGCGTTGCACTGGATATTCATGCTAAAAGACTACCATATGGAAACCGGTGACATTTCTCTTTTAGAACGATACCGCCCCACAATGGAAAATGTCTTAGGATGGTTTAAACGCAAAACAGGCCAGCAAGGGCTTATAGAAAATCTAGGATATTGGGATTTTGCAGACTGGACCGATGCATGGGATGATACATCCGGTGTGCCAAAGGCCTCCTTACATGGGCCGTCAACAATTCAAAATTTAGTGTATTCCTATGCACTAGAAGTTTGTGCCCAAATTATGGACGTGTTAGGTCACACCCAGCTTGCAGAAAATTACAGGAGCGAAAAGTCTGGTATATTAGCAAAGGTAGACGCACTATGTTGGGCAGTAGATAATGGCATGTACAAGGAAGGCCCCAGTTTTGATGGGGAGTATACTCAACACGCACAGCTATGGGCAGTATTAAGCGGGCTTGCAAAAGGGGAAAGAGCAAGACAAATTATGAAACATGTACTAACCGATACCACGTTGATTCCCTGTTCATTTGTCTTACAGTTCTACCTTTTCCGTGCATTAGAGCGCGCCGGTATGTACGAAGAAACAGAAAAGCTTTGGGATTTATGGAAAGGCCTCATTGACTTAGACTTAACGACCGTTCCGGAAATCCCCGGTAAGTATACACGCAGCGAATGCCATGCCTGGGGTTCTCTAATACTTCACGAATTACCGCGCAAATTTTTAGGCGTGGAACCAATGGAACCTGGTTATAAAAAAATATCAATTCGTCCAATTGGGCTTTACATGCAAGAAATGTCCGGTCATGTTCCAACGCCTTATGGTAAAGTTTTTGTAAAGTGGAGTGCAAATAGCAGCAGTTTCAAAATAGAAGGCGAAACCCCTGTATCAGCCCAAATTACCATGCCAGATGGAACCGTGCATGACGCATCGCCAGGAAAATTTGAGTATATTGGCGTAATTTAGTAAAGGAGTGGATTTCTTATGAAGACGATGACACCACGGCTTGCGGAGACTTTAAGCCATAAACATGGCACATGTAAACGATTTCAACAAATTAGTTCTAAAAATGCATCCGTATGTATTGCGTGGATGTTATTAAGACAATATCTGACAAATACTGATCGCATAATTGCTAATTTGTTTGGCTAATGAAATCAATATTTGATTGCCTTGACATGAACAGTGTGATGCTGTATAGTACAATGGCATGTAAACGATTACATCGACATATCGTCCATGCAAGCATTTCTCTTTTTGCACTTTGTAATTACAGATAACGCAGTACACAGCTGGGCAACTTGAAAGGAAAAGATGTATATGGGTTATGCTACCTTAAAAGATGTAGCAGAACGAGCAGAAGTATCTACAGCCACGGTTTCCCGGGTTATTAATGGCAATAGCTATGTAAGCCCCGAACTTAAAGAGGTCGTTGAGCGCGCAATATCAGAACTCGGATATGTTCAAAATGCAGTAGCAAAAAGCCTTATAACTCGTACGACCCACACCATCGGTTATGTCACGGCAGACATTGCAAACCCCTACATGGTAACAGCGGCTCGTGCTATAGAAGATATAGTGCATAATCACGATTATAACTTACTAATGTGTAGTACCAATGGTGATCCCGCGCGTGAAAGTGGAACCCTCAAAATGCTTATGGAGCGCAAAGTGGATGCAATAGTGCTTAACGGCTCGGGCTTTAACAAGGAAATGGTTGTGGAAATGAGCAAGCAAATCCCTGTTATACTGCTGCACCGCAATTATATAGACCCACAATTTTGTGGTGATTATATGGGTAGTGATAGCAGAAAAGGTGCAGAGCTTCTTACTAAGCATTTACTTGCCTTTGGCCATGAAAAAATCTTTATCATAAAAGGAGCCGAGCAGGCGAGTACCCATGTGGAACGTTTTGAAGGTTTTGCCGCCGCCATGAATGAGGCGGGAATATTAGTAGATAAAGATTATCCATTCCAATATGGTAACGATTTTACATTCGAATGTGGATATGCGGCGATGGAATACCTTTGTAAAATGGCTGATAAGCCGACAGCTATATTGGCGTTTAACAACACCCTTGCCCTCGGCGCACTTAAAGGGATGCAAGAAAACCATATACGTGTACCCGAAGATTTATCTGTGGTTTGTTTTAACGATATCAATTATCGCGAATTGATGACAGTAAGACCAACGGTTTATAGCATAGACCCAACAGAAGTAGGTAATATAGTAGGCACCGCCTTAATAGAGCGGCTAAACGACCCGGCGCTTCCAAACAGGGTTTTTGAACCATGTGGTGAGTTAGTTGCCGGTAATGCAGTAAGTGCGCCTACCCATTCTTTTGGGCGAAGAATCAAATAAAATCGAGGGCTTTTATAGCAATGTACCTTGAAAACAACCGAGAGCGAGGCCGAAACCCAGGGCATTAACTGCGTTCTCGGGTGAAGTTTGAGGTGATTTTCAAGTGAATTGTCTATAGTCCTAAATAATAAAATAGAGGTGGCTTTATGACATACTTTACAGGAGAAAATACAGGTCGTGTACATCTTTTGCATCTGACCAATGGTGATGACATTATAAAAAGCATCCGCCAAGCCTGTGCTGAACTTGGCGTTAAAACAGGGATTGTTACAAGCGGTATAGGCTCTTTGCGTAGAATGGTTTACCATTATACAGATGCACTAACAGAGCAGCCAAAAGATGTGCATGTAGATAAAAACGCTATAGGCGAACTTGTGTGTATGCAAGGCATTATTTTAGAAGGCGAGCCCCATTTACATGCAATGTTTACGGAAGCTGGCGGAGAAATTTGCCATGGTGCCCATGTAGAAGAAGGCTGCGAAATTCAGTACCTTGCAGAGATTTCTATTGTAGAAGTTGCAAATTTACCTGTAGGACGCAGAGCAAAAAAATACGGAACCGTAACCCATTTTGAATTGATATAAAAATAGGAGGTCGCTCATGCCAAAGGCACAACGTAAGCCAATCATTTCCGCAGCAATTACAGGTGGTATCCATACCCCAACAATGTCAAAGTATCTACCAAAAACCCCAGATGAGATCATAACCGATGCAGTAAACGCCGCAAAAGCAGGCGCAGCAATCGTGCATATTCATGCACGTAAAGAAGACGGTAGCCCAACGGCTGATTGGGATTATTTTGAAAAAATCCTATCCGGCATAAAAAAGCAAAGCAATGTAGTTATAGGCATAACAACAGGCGGCGCACAAGGCATGACCGTAGCAGAACGCTTGGCGGTTATAGAGCGCTTTAAGCCTGAAATGGCTTCAAACAACGGCGGTTCTATGAATTTCTGCTTCTCAAAATTAGCAGACCAGTATCCGACATTTGAATATGAATGGGAAAAACCATTCATCGAGCGCACATGGGACAATGTTTTCAAAAACACCTTCAAGGACATAGAGTACGCCATCGAAATTATGAATAAATGCGATACCTTTGCAGAGTTTGAGTGTTTTGACTATGGCCAAATGGCAAATGTTCATTATTTTTACAAAGCAGGAATGATTAAAAAACCTGTATACTTGCAGTTTGTTCC
>Ga0123352_10005982_pt1 | contig 18494 bp, 18 predicted proteins | sample TergutLab28metaG_FD_89700 | JGI IMG/M metagenome (GOLD analysis project Ga0123352, IMG submission 89700) | Labiotermes labralis P1 segment gut microbial communities from Petit-Saut dam, French Guiana - Lab288 P1 | ecosystem: Host-associated > Arthropoda: Insects > Digestive system > Gut ... | reverse complement strand
TGTGTGTGTGTGTGTGTGTGTGTGTGTGTGAAATTTTATGAGTCTCATAATACAGTGCAATTACTTGTATTACCATTAAGAAGTTCGTCTTTGTAATGAAGATGAAGGTTTTGTGTGAGATATGAAATTAAATCTTAAACATTATTTACATCCTCTTCGAGCCTCAAGGGAGTAATAGTTGATATGTGATACTAAATAACCTCTGAAGTTGAAGAAGTAACATTAAACAACCAATGAATCAATTCATGTTGGTTTCATACTCAAATATCTTCTCTCAGAATAAGACAGCACATTTCACAAGAATACAAAGTAAAACATAAACTTCAGGTTTTATAAAGCTTTAACTTCAATATTTTGTATGGCATACAAAAGCAGCTTTAGAAATTAACAACAAGAAGCAATGCCCGAAAGTTTTCTCATATTAATTTCAAGTATAAGTTATACTTATACTTGAAATAATACTTACACTAACATAAGGGCTTATCATAGATAAAACAAAAATGTCAAGAACACAGTATGTGTCACATGATAAGCTCCAAGACATGATGCTGGCTAAATTTAAGGCACACTGATATTACTCTGTACCTGTCAAGCTGAACTGTGTTTCCACCAGTTTCATCAGTGTCTTCTACAGAAATACTGATTCCAGCCTTACTGTTGGTGAATGACTGTCCTGCATTGCAGCTGGAGCTTGGTCTGCAAGCATGTTAGAACTTATAGTATAACACCTCATTAATGTATCACATGCCATGTACCTTTCCATTCATTTGTACTCTTTCCTTTGCATACATATTTTGCCCAAAATATACCAACACTGTGCTTTTAATTTTGGAGGGTTTTAAATCTTATGAACAAAAACAGTAAATGATATTCAGTGAATAATTCAAACTGAATGCAAAGCCCACATGCTTACAATAATGCAGTACAAAACATACTAAATGTACCAACAACCGATATCATGTTTAAACTTGTTGCTGCACATAACATACTTTAATAAACTGGAGCTATTGATGTGCTAAAATGCTGTCATTTTATTCACCCTCATACAAATGTCAAGAAGTCTAAACTTTAGTGCAGCTGTTTATAAGAAGATATGATTTGCAACAGTAAATTTGACATGGTTGGCCAAACTTACATATTTTGTTCATTACTGAGGTATCATTGCTACGTGTTTTGGCTTGTAACATCCTCAACATGCTAACAATTTTTTATGCAGGAAGCAGTTAACTTACACTGCCAATAGTCCTGTCATAACTAAAAATCACAAGTTTTTGATGTAAAATAATAAGTCTACTTCAATATTCTTCTGAAATGTCAGGCCAAACTCAGTGTCCTACACGGTATAAAACCTCTGAAGACCGTAAACTGAGAAAGAAAGTTCCTGGTATGAACATCACAACATGGAAGATATTTTTTTACCTTTTCACAAACATAAATTAAGAAACATATTTTAAATTAATTTTAAAATTCATAGGTCATTTTACCTCCTGTAACTCCCTCATTTGAAATGCCAGGCTTAAATTCATTCTTTTACAAAAACAATGTCAAGACGCTATAACACAGCACTCTGTCTCTAAATGTTATTGTGCTTCTACATTCTTGGTCCTTTTGGCATAAAAATGGGTAACAGTTTGTGAGATTATGAAGTCTGGCAACTATTGATCTGACATAACTGACATTTCAATATCCTCACCCCGTTATCCCAACAGGAATAGAGGCTATGCAAAGAATACGAGCATTGCACACCCCATTGCAGGAAATGACAGTTGGTTCAGGCTGCAAGCTCAGCACGCACACCTGTCCAACATAGCCATCACTGTTGCACACCCAAACATCACGCATACTGTAAGCATTGATGCCAAGAGTTGGAGCAGCACATGTGAACTGCAGGCCAGCCCGTGTCTTTCGAATGGGCAGTGGAGACTGGAACACAGGAGACGGATGCCTGTCTGCAGACAGGGCTACAACAAGTAAAACATTTACATTAAGCCTGAGAATACAATGAAATAAAATTTTATATAAAATGTTCAGACCAAGATGGCTCTTTTGCAGGGTGGTATTTTTCCTGCCCAATGAAATGTACCTGAGAGCAATCAGGAGCTGCACACTCAACTCCAGAATATACATACTTTCAAAATGCATTCATCACAGCCTTGCATCCCTCATCAGTCCTCATATTCATTTCATGTCAAGACAAATTATTGCTGAGATACATAATCAGTAATTGAAATATGCAACACAAAATTATAAACATCCACCACACCAGAAATTTTTACAATAAAGCTGATACTATAATAATATACTTTTTTGCAAGACAGACCAGTTTTCAATAATACAATACAATTTATTTTCAATTTCATGTAATATTAAGCATTTATTTCATGCAAAGAAAATAAAGAGACAGACAAAGAACCTCTTATTTCCCAAAAAGCATACACATTTTCAATGAAGGATGTAAAAATATGTAAGCTTTTTTGCTTGAAAACAAAATCCACAGTACACTCACCCAGCTTCTGTTTGGCTTCACTGAATGACTCCTCCCAACTCGTCCTCTTATCTGGTTTTGTGAATATTACTGATAAATTCTCAATTCCATTTCTGAAAAAGTGTGAAAGCAACATAAAAGTCAAACATGTCCCTGTGGTTAATTAAGCATCATGCCTTAAAAGCCTATGAGGAAGTAAATGTATAACTCCACATATTCCTCACTTCTGTACTACAGCAAATAACCTTCAAGCACCCACTGCAAGCAGGGAGGGAAGTGGCTTCGGTGGTCTAGTGCTGCCTTCAAGTACCCAAGTTCGCGGGTTCAAACCCGGCCAAAGCCGTCAGGATTTTTCAGGGCGAAAAAATCCTCAGTACGCCTTCCTTCGGAAGGGAAGTAAAGCCATGGGTCCCATGTCGCAGATTTGCGGCATGTAAAAGATCCCTGAATTGACGTGGAAGTAGCAATCTCAGGCAAAATTACCGGTTAATTCTCGCCCACATAGTTCCACCTTTCGCTATTAGGATCTCTCGTGTCGTTGTGGACGTGGGGGTACCTGGCGGCGAAAGTGGGAACATCCAAACAGGCGGGTGGGATAGGGTGAGTACAATAAGCCTGCAGGCTGCAGTACATCTGTGGCATTAGCCATGGGCCCTACTGAAGAAGAAGAAAAGAAGAAGCAGGGAGGGAAAACCCCTCAGTTACAACACAAGTGGTGGCAAAAGACACACACACACACACACTGAAACCTATTAAAATCAAAATCCAGTGATCCAGCTCATGGGCAGTCACTCTGCATCAGATCTAACCTACCTTACTGAGAAAACAATGTGTGATTTATTATAAAGCATACAAAGTGAAATGTCTAAAAGGTTGAAAGATTAAAAGTCACTAGAATTACAACTGGTAAATATGTGTAAATAAATCTCAGACTTCCACAAAAGTGTCACAAAATTGATCCCAATAAGAATGGGTCCTTCTCACAGAGGGGCCTCACTGACATATGTTACGTTCAAACAATGCTCTCATTACCAGATTAACAATGCTCAGGTCACAAGTTTACTTCATGCAAAATGCCATGGATTGCTTTAAGCACTTCCAGTGTCATCTGTGACTGTCACTAAGAATACCACACAGTTTAGTAAATATGCTGGCTGTAGCTAACACCTGAAGTTCAGTGAAAGTTCAATGATGACAACTTCTTCTTCTTCTTCTTCTTCTTCTTCTTCTTCTTCTTCTTCTTCTTCTTCTTCTTCTTCTTCTTCTTCTATGGCACTACAACTCTGAAAGAGTCTTGGCCTTCCCGACAACAGCCTTCCATTTAGAGTGGTCCTGTACTTGTTCTGCCCACTTCACAAGCTACATCTTCTTTAAATCATTCCTGACATCATCTTCCCATCTAGACTTGGGCCTTCCAGCTGGTCTTCCTGTGAATGGTTTCCATTTGTGTATTCTTTTCACTATGATGGTTTTGGGCATTCTATTTCTGTGTCCAAACCAACTCAATCATTGGGCTTTAACATAATTTATTATGTTCCAGTGTTTAATTAATTCATCCAACTCCTTATTTGTTTTAATTCTCCATATGCTGTTGGCTTCCTTAGTTGGTTCAAATATTTTCCTTAATATTTTCCTCTCAAACACAGAGTTTTTGTATAATACTTTCTTTAAGGACCCATGTTTCACAGCCATAAACTACAATTGGTCTAATTACTGACCAATATAACTTCAATTTGGATTTCCTGGACACCAAATTACTTTTAAAAAGCACTTCATTTGCACAGAATGCTTTATTCCCTTTAGCAATTCTTTCTCTAATTTCTTCTTCCACAGTGTTATTCCCATTCACAATAGTACCAAGGTAGCTAAATGATCTAACCTGATCAATATGCTTGTTGTCCACAATTAGTTTATTTAGTTGCGTTTCTTTCCTTGTACACTTCATGTACTTCATTTTGTTCTCATTGACTATTAGACCAAATTGTAATGAAATGTTCTTCAGTTTTTTAAAAGTGTCTATCCTTGTTTGTTCAGTTCAGCCAGTGATTAATATATTATCGGCATATGCTGAGCATTGTTTTAAACGTGTTGATATGTTACTTCTTAGTTCTAGCTGCTTTAAAACATCATCAATAACTACACTAAATACAGTTGCTCAATTATAACAACTACAATCACTTTTTCTTAGGGTAGGTTACCTGAAGTACAGAAGAATATTAATTGGTTCAATACAACAGCACATTGTATGACACGAAGCATATTCAAGGTTAACAATGTGTACATCCAAACAAACGAATTAGATGTTAGCCACAAGTTCCATGTTACAACAGCAATAATCTTACCTCATGCACAAACAGAGTGCATGGTACTTAATAGTTAATATTTCTCAACACACTGTCATGACCACTCCTTCTGCAGTGGTACAAAAGCTTAGGTCTTGCTGTCCCCATTATTTGTACATTTTTCATAACTATATGGAACAAAGTCCTTCTTGAGCAGATAACAGTTACTAAGCTAAGCATGAGATTCCCCAAATTCTATGCAACTCAGATTCATTACAATATCCACAGTAGCCAAACAACAGTCTCTATTCCAAGCAAAAATATTCAATTCATATCCTCCCATCCAATTTCTCTGAGGTACAGTTTAATGTTATCCTTCAGTCCACACCAGGCCATACATAACCATCAAGAATTAGGCTTGAAACATGACAATACAAAACAAAATAGTGTCTTACTGCTGAATACCTGTGAATGGAAAAGGTTAAATATTCTGTTTTACTGTCATGTTGCCATAAGATCTGTAAGAAAAGCCTGTGATGTAGTGACTCACTGCGTGTTGAGTGTCAGTTCTAAGTACGACAGCTGCGAGTCACTGGTCTGCCGCTCGGCAAGTTGTCTGTTGACAGATGAAAGCATTTCTCGCACCACTTCCTCCAGTTGGCCATGTGGACAATGTAAAGATGCAGTGAGATCATTGATCTGGTTCAGTGCTGCCACATCCTCAGCAAGGTTTTCCATCTCATTTAGCATTCGACGCAAGTTCTCATCTTTGGCTGAAAAAACATAAAGAGACAGTGATATAAGCTACAGATTTGATGCAAGCAAGACTGCGCTCATTTTACTGGAATTAAAATTATTTAGTATATTTACACAACATTATTTACTAAATACACTGAAAAAAAGAGTTCCTTTGCATCAAAAGTGTAAATTACGCACAAAAAATAATACACTTTTTATTACATTCATCATGTATTGAAACATATTTGTTTCTTAGTTATAAAACTGAGAAGTTAAAATATTGTATCTGCATGTATGACCATATGTGGCACGCGTATGAGATAAACATTATGGATATTAAGTGCGTCATGACATTCAACAGTAGATCTTGTCAGTGATGGCTGCACAAGTTAGTGACTTTTTAAACTTCATGTCATCAACAGTATGGGGACTGTAAAAACTTGTGAAGCAATGATTAATGTATGGTCTCGATTTGGCACAAAAAGATCTTTCAAAAATGCAGTGATTAAGAGTGTTTCTAGAATATTGGAAATAAGATTTTACATAAAAATACTTTATTTTTACAATGATAATTGATTAGTTCATGCAGTGAGGTATACCATATTTGAACTGTGGCATGTCATAAACCTGTAATGCACCAATGAAACAGCACTTTCTTTTAATACTTGTAAATCAAAATACATTTCCAACCTGACCAACTCCACCGTAAATTGGGACACTATTCATACGAGTAAGGGAGTCTGCAAAGCACATGGGGTGTAGTGACTAGCCTATGGCCCAGATGGTTCAGGGTTTGATTCCCAGTAGGCGAAAGAGAATTTTTTCTCTACTCCAAAACATCCATACTGGCTTTGGGTCCACCAAGCCTCCTATTCAGTTGGTTCCAAGTGCACAGTGGCCTCACTGTGAAGCTAACCACCCTACTCTATCTAGTGACAAGGTTAAGAATGAGTGGAGCTATACCCCTATGCTACAACTTTACCTTTACGTCTATTAATATTAATAACACGCATTCAAAACAGAAAGAGCTCAACACACACTCAGCAAATAATATACTCAGACATACCCTTCATTATTTCCAAATCATCAAGGGGAATCCGCATGAGCAACTTATATTTGTTAGCTTCCAATGTACTAGCAACACTGCCAGGACAAGTCCTAGAAGAAAAGTTCGTAAATCAGTGTGAAAAGTACACTAAGCTGAAATGTGTCACAAGATTTTAAGACCAGATGGATACAGAAATTGAATCCCAAACACAGAAGAGAGAGAGGAGGAACAAATGTCACTAAAAATGAGCAAGTAAAGAAATGAAAATGACACTGGGAAATTACTTCAAGCGGTGTCTTACTAATGTCAAGTTTTCTATAACATACCGCTGTGGTATCATATTTCTTGTGGGCTACTACATACGTGGAAGGTTTCCGAATGGTTCCACTCTTCCGCTTTATACTTGTGATGACAAGTAAGTCAGAGAACAAGAAGAGTGCCCGTTCCTTGCGTGTGCCCTGACCAGACACCATGGTAACAAGGTCATGCCTAATGAAGGTACGTTCAGGTGCCACCAGATCAATTAATCCTTCAATTAGTGTTTCCAGTTCCTTTAGAGTTTCCCGCTCAGTACAATTGATCTTCATTGCAAGATCATGCACTTCTCTCTGTGCTTCCTGCAGCAGCTGATGGTCAGGATGGGAAGGATCGGTGTGTTTCAGCAGTGTCTGCAACAGTGTGTACAGAAACCAACATTCAGTCTTCTTCTTGGAATACAGCTCAAACCCACTACCCAGATAATTATCATACCTGTTCAATATCACACATATTTTTAGTTTCATTTTTTTTTAATTTTCTTCATTACTGGAAATGCTTAATGTCCACAGTGTTTTGAAATTCACTATGCTAACATTCTTCTAGGGTTACCACATATTGAATTAAAATACAAGACACTACTCAAGTGGGAATCATACATCAAATCTCTGATAATAGTAGAAGAAAGTATCAACACTGGTGATAACAATTTCCACAAATGTACATGGTCCTGCAGTGTTCAATTCATTTCACATCCTCAAAACCCAGTTTCTTGAGACTTCACAAATGATAAAATAGCAGCCAACACAGTATACAATAAAATTTTCTTGGACTGACAGCCATGACAGATGGTCTCCAAACAATTGTTGGGAGACCCTATATATGCAAATATTCCACCAACACAAAGCATTATTACAGAACAACAGGTCAGTGACATCAACCCCCTCTACGAACTCGCAAATACAACAAGAGTCCTCCCACATAACCCATAGCCAATCCCTCATTACATAGCATACGACACACACCTAGCCAGCTGCACTCTCAACAGTGTATTCCCACACAACACGGTAAGCAAACTGCCTCATAATCCATATAGCCTAATTATTTGTATATGAAAAAAAAAAAAACCTATTAATGCATTTTGCTCATATAGCTGTTTTGACAATATACTTAATATGTATAATTTATTTTACAGGCATGCTGCCACAACACCATGTTTACAGAAACGAATTAAATTGTGAATGTTATAATATAACTTTAGCATGGAGAAACATAGCTCCCTGATGATGATCTAAAAAAGATCGAAACATGTCTGAGTGATTTTAATTGTTTTTAAGTGTTTTTATGTGGAATTTATGTCTAAGTGCAACTGTTGGTTAATAATTGAAGTGCTGTAACAGGTTAGCTGCCTGGAGAGTGTAACTATTCCATACTTTAGTAATCTCCTCTCATATTAATTTTTGTACCTGAAGATGGCCCTGTAAGTTCAGAACATGCAACGAAGAGTGTAATTAATTGGTTTATCACACATTTATTTATTTTCTTATGTGTACTGTGTTGGTTTGCTACAAATTACAATTTGCAATGCATAGCCTACACGGTGACCATGCAACAATAAAATTATTGAGATGTATATAAAAAATATCGTTCCATCGTCTTGGTGTTCTAAATGGCCATTATGCAAGTCCCTTCCTCATTTAGTCAACAGTCCCATATCTAACAATTCCAAAACTACCAGGTAAGATCAGGCAAGATGAAAAATTCACACAAGTTCCTTGTTATGTCATTATAAAACATTCTCCATCTTCAAATTTGGGCAACATCATCCTGTTGTGCTGGTCAATCACTGGCTAACACAGTCCACACAAACACAACACATAACCTCTACATGTTTGTCTTTAATTTCCCACTACAAGATTTGGTCAAACATATTGACCATCATCAGGTGAAATACAGGTATAATACCATTCACAATGCCTCATGGCTCTCTGTTCATTGTACATGATTTAAGTTATGTCAGTCTTACAGAAAACTATCCTCTGCCATAGGATACTGTGAAGTCTGGTACAAATTTATTGATATCTTGGAGGCAGCATTTGCCTCAGAGTACCACGATTATAGAGGCCCCATGATCCTCCAGTTCTACAGAAAATTGCTATCATACTACATAAACACAGCAGTCACCTTAAGAACTTCAGATCTCACTACGTCAGTCTTCACTGATAATGAACCAGGTTTCAGTTATGTTTAGTTACTTCGTTAGAATGCACTTCCTTCTTGAATAACTATACATGTAGCATTCAACATATCAGATGCTGCAGCACTGGGAAAAATCTTTGCAGTGAAACACAGTACTGAAATTAGTGTCAGCCGAAATGATAATTCAAACCTGAATAAGGAGCTCATAGCGTGGTATCCTCTGCACTGGCATGATGAGCAAACAGTCTAGTGCAAGCTTCCCTTTGTGTTCCCTTGCCATTGCCTGAAAGAAACAATAATAAGAAATACACACATTTTTAACCTCTACCATACTTGTGAATTAAAACACATGCATATGTCACAGGGCTATTTCCTTGTCATCACATCTTAGGAAGTCTTTTGGGGAGGTGATGGAGAGAGGAAGAAAACTTTTAAATTACAGAAAAAAGTTATGAGATCAATCAGCAATGTAGGAAGAGATAGTTCCTGCAGGGTATTGTTTAAGACATTTAATACACTCCCATTGCCATGTATGTATATAATGGAAACTGTGTAATACATAAAAATGAAGATAAGTGGGTTAGAGCAGAACTCAGTTTGGCATAATTATAAAACATGCCATAGATCGGATCTTCCACCTCAGTTATGTAGGACTGATATTCTTAAAAAAAAGTGTAAATAATATAATAGAGGGGTAAAACCACATAATAACCAGCCAAATCATTTAAAAAATATAAAGAACATACAACTTTTTAGAAAGAAATTAAACGATTTTTCCTATTACACAGACCTTTTATTCCATAGGCGAATATCTGTCGTATGAGTATTTATCATGGAAAATGGAAATGTAAATTAAGAATAGGAACCTATGTAAATCTACAGAACTGGTAGCATGTTAGTTGTTGTATAGAATATGCTGATGACAAGTATGATTACTCATATAAATAGTTGTGTTAAGAACTGCTGATGTGCCCTGTACAGTTTTTTGCCAGGACGATGTATAAAAATCTAACCTAATCTAAGCTAATCTAATCTGACATGGTGAGAAGGATCTTGAAAGATTCAAGTCTTCTGCAGTATTGCACCATGTCAAATGGTAAACAGTTCCTGAGGATAATATCATATAACTATCATGAAATGTGCACAGTGCATAGATAAATTAAATTTTCACATAAACTTTTCTGACATGATTCATCTGAACACAGCCATGTTCATTGATACATGCATGTGATACAGAAATACCAGCAATATTATCCTAGCACTATTATGTCCATATGTGTACAAAAGTTTGTATTTTTTAAGTATTAAAATCTAAAAACATACTGTATAAATACAGTAATACAAAGCTAAATATTGTAAAAAGGTTGTAAAGTTTGCAGATATAAAAAATCTGGAAAACACATAGTTCATTCTTATATGCCATCCCACCACAAATAACAAATTCTGAAAGTTTAAAGATTAATCTTAAAACCATTTTATTTGTAGATGACACAAGTGTAATCATTGGCAACCCCAATGTTACTAATTTAGAACAAAATTTTAAGTTGGGTGTTTAAAAAAATTAATGAATCATTTAATGCAAACTTGCTTTCTCTGAATTTCAGTAAAACATAATTTATGCAATTTCAATTCAAAAATATTTCTACTACAGCAATAAATATTCATTATAAGAACAAGACTGTATCAAACAATAGCACAAACTTGTTTCTTGCGTTATTATCGACAACCAAGTGTCTTTGAAAAGTCATACTGAAATGATTATTTCAAAATAGAATCAAGCTTGTTGTATGATTAGCATAACAAGATTAATATTATCACTTGAATCATTAGAAATCATCTATTACGCTTATTCCATTCAATTATAACATACAGACTTGTTTTTTATAAAAATTTCTCACAGAATGAAACATTTTTAAACTAAAATAAGAATTATTAGGATAATAATTTCTGCCAGACCTAAAGATTCTTGTAGAGAATACTGCAAAACTTTACAAATATTAGCTTTAGCATCAAATTACATATATTTTTGTGCACGCGCGCGCGTGTGTGTGTGTGTGTGTGTGTGAGTGAGTGAGTGAGTGAGTGCACATGTGTGAGTGGCTGGATGGAACAGGTAGGAAAAACCATAGAGAATAGAAACAAGGAACACATGAAGCACCTACATCTCACATATACAGTTGCATCCTAAAAACTTCAACAGGGAGATGAGCATCACACTAAGGCAAGCATGGCATCCCATAACCAATTTACCCCAACAGACCAGAAAGGCGTCTAATTAGAATCGCCATTCCCAAATATTTTACATTTTTACCTTTATCTGTCATAATTTCACCCACATTCTGGTGCTGATTCATTAATGTATACTTACTCTTCTTTGCATTTAATTGCCTGACCAAACTTCTTACTGTCATCTAATGAAGCTGCTGTGTTTTTCTTTGTTATTTAGGTTTAACACTTTTAATGCAGTAGGTAGGGAATTGATTATATGCATGTCCCAGTTCCTTAAAGTAGCATGCACTGTACCATGCAGCTCTAATAGTAATTCTATTTTCCTGTTTACCTCCAGAAATCTGCTGAATGCAGGTTTTGCTTGGCAAGTGGTCTTGATTGCTTCTGTTGCTGTCTTGAAGTTGCTGAGGAATAAGGTGTATGTTTCAATTACAGCCTGTTTTGTGAACTGAAAAGGACACAAAATGGGAATAAGTAAAAACAAGATTAAAGACTTTAACCCTGCTACTTATAATGCTGTATACACCCCAGGAGTGTATCTGCTTGACATGTCCCACATACCAAAGAGTTTCAAAAAGGCAACAAATGCTCTGATACGAGAGCTTTATCCTCTCTTCCATTTATACATGGTACATGGATAGCACAATGTACACATAATACCTTCTGTGAAGTAGTTGCCACAGGCAATTAAGCATTTGTCCCACAGTGGAACAAGGGCAAGTATCTCAGTGTAATGAAGATCAGTGTGAGAGAGCTGCATGCTTCTTACAAGGTCCACAGAGATGCAAATCACTGAGCATGAGATCAGGATTGTGTCAAGCATGGTCCATAACCTCCTAGGTATAGCATCATAACCTGGTCACAAGTCCAGGTGGGAGATGGAGGCATGGCATTACAATTGGCATACTAGCCAGGCTCTTGTGACAAAAGACCTGCCACAACATCTCAAGTGTAACACATTAACGCATTGCAGTTACAGCATCACCAAAATCCAGAATGTACACAAGAAGCACACCTTTATGGCCCCAAAGGACAGTTGCCATGAGTTGCCATGTTCTTTCTTACCAATAGCTTCGCTTTGAATTCCTGTACTGGGTGAAATAATGGGTGTTTTCCCATCAACATGCCTCGTGGTTTAGGGTATCACATGAATAACTCATGTTTCATCCCCCATTAACACAGAACTGCAGAAACTGATGTCCATGATAAGCGTAACATGTCAAATGGATAAGAAGAGTCCTGTATGATAAGCTTTGTGATTGTGTGTGAGGTTCTTTGACTCCCAGAATGCAGTTTTCTGTAGTCCAGGTGGTCATGAACAACGCTGTGTAAACCACACAATGCAATGCCCAGCTCCTGGGTGATATCAGTCACCTTAATTAATGTGCCTGTCCTCTCTGACAAGGGCATTTGTATGACATGCAGTCAGCTGTAGTACACATTTGTGCAAAATGAGAACAAAAACAAATAAATGAATAGTTTATATTGGGAAGGGAAATCCTTTGACACCCAAAAGCACTACAGACATGTGTACTAAAAATATAATCTGGATTCAAAACCAGGTTGCTTGCACTGCAAGCAGTTACTCTACCAGTGTGGCTATTTCAAAAACTGTTAATATGCAGCTGTAAGATTTAATATGTAACAGTGAAGTGCATAGAAGATGAAACTATACAAAATGGAGAAAAAGTGGAATGTCAACATGCAATGCTTTGGCCAGGATGTGAGAAGAGTGTCCCCTGCTATACTGTGAAACTTGAGCAAAGCTGGAGGGTTCAAAACAACTGGATCCCCATGAGAGCTCAAATATTCACTTGATGTATGTAGGACTGTGAATGGAACCCACAGTGTCATCCTGATTCATATACATCTTAGAAACATGCCATCTTTCCATCTATCTAAATATCTGTTAGTTGTGAAAACATGGACTACTTCAATACATTTTCAATATTATAACAACAGGATGTTTAGAGTAAAGGTTATGACATGTTAACACTTGAAATTTCACTCATTCACATGAAAATGTTTGCAGTCTTTTAGTTAACCACTTGCTATATCAAATCTGATGTTCTGAGCAATTAAGTTTTTCCACCTGCACTGTTCTCTCTGTCATGTCAATAAATATTACATCTCAATACCTTACAGCTGTATTTGACAATCTATGGATGACACCGCATCATTCAAGAAACAAGAATTTTACTCACCACATCCAAGAAGACATCTCCAACCTTCTGTTTGATGTCCCAGTGCTCAAGTCTCTTCCTCAATTCCTCAAGAAACACCTCGTGGTGTGCAAGAATTGCAGGTACCTACAACACAAAATTAAAAACAAGCTTACACTAATTTATCCCTTATCTGTTGACATATATGTTTCATTCCAACTGCTGCTTCATCCCAAGTGGCAAATGTGTCTGGCAGTTATACATTATTGTTTAAGGATTATAAATCCATGGTGCAGTTGTTGCCATAGTGTGAGGCCAAAATTTTACTCAATTACATGTATACTGTAGCATTAGATTTAACAATTTTCAAAATCTGAACTCAATTATGAGTTTCCTGTATCATTAATATAAGTATTTAATTTCAGTAACAGATGCACCTTTAATCACTACCATTATCATCATTGTCACCATTGCAGCCCTCTACTCCATATTATTATTTTTCCCCCCTCCTCATCCTCCTCCTTCCCCCTCTCCTCCCACCATTCCTGCTTGCTGCCACTGCTGTTCTCCTCCTCCTCCTCCTGCCCCTTCTTATTCTTTTTATCATCACTGTCATCATCAATGTTGTCTGTTTACTTGCTTGCTCTGAATTATCTTGTCAGTATTTTATATTTTTGGTAAATTCTTCCCACCATGGATCATTCACCTGCATATTAATTTATGTTGTGTTACCCATGTGTTTCATGGCATGCAAATAATACAACACACAACAAATGGCAGCATGTCTATCAAAATCTATAACAATACAACATGCAAGTGCACTATACACGTGTTTAATCAAACACGTAATGGACACACATATAACAGTTGTTATTACTAAATAATACAGTGTAGTATAGCTAAGTAAATGCACAGACAGCATATGGGTATCACAACTCAAATTAATACACAAGTAAACACAATCTGATACAGCAGCAGTAGTGCAACTAGGTTCCTTCATGCCCAAGGCAAGTAATCACAATGGTCACTCCTAACAGGAATCACAAACATTCAAAAAATCACGATCAGTTGTTGAAGTTCCTTTATTTGGCTCAAAAATTTTTAATTTGTTGATTGCAGAAAATCAATTTTTTAAAATCATAAATAGTCATCTTTCCACCCATTTTACCGCCCTCTGGGTACTGACTGATTGATTTGCGATTGGGTTCAAGACCTGACGGTCCCTATGCACCTAGGTCTTAACTGACGAGCCCTTTGTGCCCCATATCAATTTATGGAAGCCCTGTAGCTTTGCTAAAGTTCCAGATGGCCCCCAGATTTATACTCTTGATGTCCTCTGGCTCCAAGAAGGAGCCCAGATACACATGCCTAAGTGAAGCCAAAGCTTCACATTCACAAAGAATGTGGGACGAGGTTTCATCCTCTGCTCCACACCTCCCAAACAGTGGACTGTCTGACAGCCCTATTAGATGAAGATGTCTCCTCAGGGTATTATGTTCAGTGAGAATGCCAGTAACAGCGCTGCATTTTGTCCTGTTACGGACAGAAACTTAGTCTTGACACCCAGACAGGGTCCCAAAATTAATTCTCGAGCCTGTCTTTGGGTGTTACCAAGACCCCCTCTGGGTACCTCTCATCCCCCTTCTACATACATCCTTGTACTACTACCACTAACACTACCACTACTATTACTACTGCTGCTGCTGCTGCTGCTGCTGCACTACCACTACTACCACCACCACCACCACCACCACCACAACTGCTACTACTACTATTGCTGCTGCTGCTACAAGACTGAAGAGGCATGTATTACTCAAATTAAATATTAATGATACTGTAAATACATAATCAAGTAAATATTTTAATCTTAATGTTATAAAACATACGTAATTAAGTAAAGTTTTAGCTTTACACTGTAGCAACTGTACCAGAGAACTTTAAAAAGTAAACAATCATGTATCACTGCTAGACACACGTGCAACTAACCACCTATTATAACAGATAACACTGAAGATGATGCAGAAGTTGGTATTTGAATGTGTTTGCCCATAAATAAGTGTAAGGTTTTTGGTAAACAGATTTCCATTAGCCACAAAGTATGCACAACATAAAATTAAAACAAGGATTACAAACACTCAATGTTGGCACAGTACTGTTTCCAAAGGACTACAAATGGAAGGGACCTAACACAGAAAATTATATCATTATAAGGCTGAAAATATACACCTATACATTTCATCTAGTACTGTTAAGGTGACTAAACTCAAAAGTTTGAAATGGGCAGGAGATACAGAATACATGACGAATCAAGAAAGTTTCAGAGAAAACAACCATGTGACAGAGTTTTACACAGGTAGATAATATTATAAAATGTGTCTTTAACAAGGGCTCTGAAGATAAGACTGCTTTAAATGCCCAGATCATATACCATCACATAATAGAAAAATAAATAAGGAACCAAGGAAGCATTTGTTATATAATTAATGTACAAGCCTGACGCATTCTTCCAATTCAAGAGAGATATTAAAAACTTCAAGATGGCCAGACACAGGTCCAAGATATGAACCCAGAACTCCCAAATACAAATCAAGCACAGCAAGTCACTTGACTTTGACATTCCGTGTCAGCGATGAAGTTGTGGAGCCCACATAAGTAAATGTCTTGACATTTGGTGGCAATGAAAGAAATCTGGAGTCCACATTATAGAATGTGTTGAAATTTTGTTGGAGTGAAGAAGTTTTGGAGTCCACATTATGGAATGTGTTGAAATTTGGTGGGAGTCAACATGTTTCGGTGCCCACATTATGGAATGTGTGGACAGTTGTTGGCAGAGAAGAAGTTCTGGAGTCCACATTCCGGAGAGTCTCAATCAGTTAATTAAATATTTACCTGCCCAAGAATAAACATGTACAAGGAGTCTTGGGTATCAGCACTAGTACATTATATCTGTTGGTAACAAGTAATGTACAAAGGTGAAGTGTCACATTACTGTTACTGAGTTGTATTCCATTATGAACTCCACAAAGCAGTCTCTGACAAGCTGACGGTCGCTCAGCTAATAAGGCAAATCCCTGCATTATATGGAACCCGAATGTTCATTACCATGTTGACAAGAAGTCATTGCTAGACCTTACCTGAGACAGATGAAGCCAGGGCACATTGTATTTATGATCCATATTTGTATTACTGTCATATCTACACCTAAACACAAATTATATGCTTAAGTGAGATGCCACTGGCAAACTGAGAGTGGAGCTACAGCTGTATGCATTCTTAACCTGATCACTAAGAATGGTGTGATCAGATTCACATCCCGGCTGCTTTATCTCCCAGTACATACAGGACAGAAAAATGGGAAGGTCTGCTAGTGCCAGCACGGTGTTCTTTTCAAAAATCAAACCCCAACTAATGAGTTCAGAGCTTGAGTGTACTCTTCATTACAGTCTACTGAGGAGGCACATACCCAAGCAGAAAAGTACAATATTTTGTTGTCTTTATATGCATAGTATAACCCACTGCAGGTTACACATCTACCCAACTCAAATTTCTTGCTTTAGCTTTAATCCCCCTACAAATGTTTGCTCGTAAATACACTTTATGGATTCCTTCACTTCGTACCATCTAAATTTCTCACAATGATTCAAGACATTCCTCTGTATTACTTCATAAACAGAGTTGCCAGACAACGGAACACGATTCAGGTTCACACTCCAGATAACTTAAACTGTACAATCACTCCTGCAAACAACCTTGAATGTGCTCAGAAATGCCATCTATGTTTTCCCAATTATGCCAGTTGTATTGTACTACCTGATAAAACATTGCATCAACTGCAGCTGCATCCACTAGGCCAGCGTTTTCTGGGCTCTTCAGCGGTTGCAAATATTTCTGCAAACAAACACAAAAGTTAGTCAGTACCAACAGGGCCCCTTGCTCCTAGCTTCCAAACATGATTACTGTGACTTTGTGCCCCTAATTAGTCCTTGTTCATTTACTGTACAAGGAAAGTGATCAATTAAAGACATTTCACAGTGACACAAGTTATTTTGTTAAATATTCATCATTTTAAAAGTGTTTTGGATAAACACACATTGCAATGAGATGCAAAGAATGTGTCAACCCCATCCATTCTTCGACTCAGACTTCTGTTTACTGATTCCTTATTTTGCTCCTTTCTTGTGTTACAAGAGTCATGTTTGTTTTATGGAAACAAAAATTAAGAAAATATTTAAGAAGAAGTGATGGTGAGTAAGCAGGTCACATACAACACACTATGTTCGAAATTCAGAAAGAAATTCAAGATTGAAGATAAAATTTTTCCTGTGTTCCATTAAGCATCACAACGTGAAGGCATGTTGGACAGTTACAGTTTAGCTCCATGCTTTCTGAACCTCGACATTAGACAGAGGTGAGCGATCAGCTCCATGCATTGGGGATAGAGCACCCGTACGTATTAAACAGCATACCATTTGGATCCAGTGCCATAATGGAAGTTGAGGCGAAAATAAAAACTTTATCCCTGCTGGACATCGAACCACAGCTCCTCGGTCGTCCAGTCCACAGCCCTCTTTACAAAGAAATATACAGAACTACGTCTGTATCCAAATTGTGATACGCTTACTGATCGAAACAACGCTGTAGGTAGCGGAGAATGCACGAACGCCGTTTACGGTCCATTTAATGTCATTAGGAGTTCAGGCTCTAAAGCGTTGAATTATAGGATGACTAGTACGTAAATAATTGGAAACAACATGGTACAGAGCTCCAGTAGTTAATGTCAGATAACTTGTGGGCATTTTACTGAAAGGATTGAGGAGAACCACAAATAAACCTCAACCACAACAGCTCGTCTCTGGGAAGAGATCTCAACCTAGTACCCCCGGCAATGACGTTCACTCGCACAGATTTTGCAAGTTTTTATGGCAGCAGCACTTAATTTTGTGTTTTACATTTATGTGTGGTTATATACATGATGTCCCAGGAGGAATGTGCCAGACTTCGGGAGGGTGTTCCTTATGTTAAAGTATACCGATATAACCCAAAACACCTATGTCCAAAGTTGGACGGTTACGGAGATAATGGCCAGAGAAGTTTGA
>Ga0123352_10005980_pt1 | contig 18497 bp, 6 predicted proteins | sample TergutLab28metaG_FD_89700 | JGI IMG/M metagenome (GOLD analysis project Ga0123352, IMG submission 89700) | Labiotermes labralis P1 segment gut microbial communities from Petit-Saut dam, French Guiana - Lab288 P1 | ecosystem: Host-associated > Arthropoda: Insects > Digestive system > Gut ... | reverse complement strand
GGCCGCCTTTACCCCCAGGAAATGCTCCTGGTACTCATATCTGTTAGAGGCTGAGTCGACCCCAGGGCCATAGTGCGATCGGAAGGATTATGTCAATGAAAAATTCCAATGACACCATCTGGAATCGAACCAGCGACCTTCCGATTTGTAGCACATCACCTTAACCACTGTTCCACCGCGGTCCTCTATGTAAACACTGTAGGTTACAGAATACACTTTGCAAGTTTCAAATCTTGTATTTTCAGATTTCATTTAGCACTCGCCGCGTGGACCTCTAAGCCTAACTTTTGTATATATGAAGCTAATTAAATATCTGATAACAAGTCAGTCTGTTTCTGATTGGCCGTCACTGTAAGGGATTAACAACGGAATGTTGAAGTGTATGATGTTGGTTGCAGTGACTGAATGGTTCTCGTGGCTTCTGTTTCTTACGTACGTCAGCCGTTCGAATATGAGTAACGCACTTGCTGTGTCTGTTGCCACCTTTCAGAGTCGTTCGCAGTCTTTTCCGCCGAAAGCTAATGTCTCGTTTATTACCTCCCAGTTAGTACATTTCGTCCCGCACCAGGTATGCTTTCAACTGAACTAACGTTGTTAAAATGTTTTTAAGCTCTTGAAATGTATGTTTTTGTTATGGGCTGAAGATCGGATAGGACGACAACAATTGAACACGTGCGTTTTGGTGCACTTTTATCTTGTGGATCATTCACACTGGGGGCCGCGGTAGCACAGTGGTTAAGGTGCTGTGCTACAAATTGGAAGGTTGCTGGTTCCATTCCAGATGGTGTCATTGGAATTTTTTATTGACATAATCCTTCCGATCGCACTTTGGCCCTGGGGTCGACTCAGCCTCTAACAGAAATGAGTACCAGGAGCATTTCCTGGTGGTAAAGGCGGCCGGTGCGTAAGGCTGACAACCTTACCACCATCCTGTGCCGTTGTCATGCTATCTGGGAACCTTAACTTCCTAGAACCCTCTGGGCCACTCCAGGCCTGTAACGGGACTGATATACTTTTTTTTAAAGATAATTCACATTAAAGACAAGGAAAGAGTGAGGCAGTAATATTAACGTGTATCTGAAGGAACACGATTGCGAGGGTGAGAGATGGTGGATACACGTGTTCCATGGCTATGTCTAGTGGTGGACGTAGCGATGGTTCTAGCTCAAAACAACTGCGTTGAATACACTACGAACCAGCTGGTAGTAACGTAGACACTGTGTGATGAACCGCCACTGTTTAAAATTTCGCATGCTCAACGAAGATACTGAGTCCTATTTTGTCTATTCGTTTATCGTCTAGTGCTTATGTGCTGAGTTCGCGTGCTGGTTCGCATTTAGCCACATGAATAATAACACTATGATTATACATAATGGGCTATGTAGTTAAGCCCAAACTATTGCCATCGGTTCTCTCGTTCCAAGCTGTAATGTAGATGTACACCATGTCTAGCCCTTATGTTTCTCTCGCGATACTGTACAAGCCCTCACCAATCTATACCGTTGTGTATTCAATAATCTGTTTTTGATACTGCGAGAACGAATAAAGATATACACTTGCATTTCGTCCATTATCGATCTTGCCCAAAAATGTCGATAGCGGTGAATTGTTCGGGTAACTGCAGTGCCCTCCCTTCTTCTGTATTCTGTTCTTCTACAAATGCTGATTGTTGTAGGATTGCCAGATAATTTTAACCCTAATGGACGCTCATATAAGTACTAAAATCTCTGGTTCTAAGTGCAGAGACTGTCAGTTTTTTAGAGTTCATATGTCAGATGCTGGAAAATACGTGCTTGCCTTGGGTGCTCAGTAAATCACTGTCACGAATTGTGTTTCGTTACAGAAGTCTGCACGTCGATTCTGGAAGCTGTTTGTCTTGCCCCTCCCCCCACCCCCCGCCGCCTCACCTTTCTCAGCCTGTCACTGTCCTAATGATTGGCAAAGAACTGTGGAATGAATAACAATGGAAACAGCAGTGTCGAAAAAATCTGCGACGGTGTTCATCATAGATTTACAGATTCTTCTGATTATGGAAGTGTTCAAAGCACGAAAATAACAGCGTGACACTTGTTTTGTGTCATCTTATGTAATTGTGATAGGATTCTAACAGTTTTACTTAGGTATTTGCAAAAGCATTGTGGTTTTCTTTCGATTTCTCTAATTTGAATATCGTTGGCCTAAACATCTAATGGCCGGCCACTGCAATAACTTAACTGTTCAACAGATTCGCTGTTATTCTCGAGTTGACATGTTCATTACCGTCTCTTTCAGGCTTTACGTTGGTCTATTCTCACCAGTTCATTTCTGATCATAGTGTACCGCCGTAATACATTTCCTGTATGATGCTTCTTAGTGTCATCATGCAATTTCCGGACCGGACTGCAAGTTATGTTATTCCACAGGATTTCTGTATGATATTGTTTTCGTGCTTATACTCCACACATCAGAGCTTCCAACGCTTACCCACCATACTTAGATGAAGCGTACAAATTTTGAACCTCTCTGTTAAATATTTTTCTCCATTCCTTTATTCCTTATGTAGGAAGGTATGTAACGGTAAGTCTAGAGGTATGGGTTTAGGTTACACCCGCTCTGAGTCTTACCCGGATTATCGATATTTTGGCTAAGGACTGTCCAGGCGTCTCCAGGATGTTACTTCCCATATAACTCGAATATTTCGGCTAAGGACTGTCCATGTTTCTCCAGGATGGTACTTCCAGTAACCACGAATATTCTGGCTAAGGACTTCCGGTGTTTCCATGACGGTGCTTCCAACAGACCACAAATATTGTGTTTAAGGACTGTCCAGTTGTCTGCAGAATGGTTCATCCAGTTGACCACGAATATTATGGCTAAGAATTCTAGGAGTCTCCTGGATTAACCTTAAATTTCCCACAAATTTCTTCTTTCAAATTTTACGTAATTCACCCACCATTTGTTTTATTTAATTTTCTAACATTGTTAAATAAGCCAAGAATCACGCAGTGAACCCATCTTATTGCATGCCTCATAGGTCGAAATGTGGTTCATTCGACCGAAACCTTAGCAAAACGTACAGAAGTATTTAAACTGAACAGTGTATTCGTACAATTTGCAAGTAACCTCACTGAATTTCTCTTCCTGACTGTCGGTTGATAGGCGACCCTACTCGTTAGATGCTCAGTGGTTCCGCAAGTAGAACCCTTGTGTCTTTCGGGCAGCAGGTGATGATGGCTCTGCGCCATCTGTTTTAACAGACTTCTCATTGCATCTTAGTTAACAGCATCTACTTGTTTGTTGTTTCTTACGCCTCACTTCGCTTGTCTTCCCTGCGATACATGACCGCCCGACCGCGTCCAGCCCTGCCTGTCAGTTGAACGTCGGACACACCGTGGTGGGTCTGGTATGATTACTTTATCTTTGTCTGTGTCCATTAACGGTTCTTGTAGCTGTAACTGACATTACATTAAAAAAATCCGTTTTTGGCCTTCTTGAAACTTAATTGTGAAGAGAGTGTTTTGCATACTAACCCACATTACATGCTGCTACAGAAGCGCACCAGCACATATAGCTGTCACTGTCATTGTCTCAAATGTGCATAAGGGCTTGGCTATCATATACTTTCTGATTGCACATTTTTAGATGTGTTGACCTTTGAGGGTCCTTTGTTGGTTTAATGACTACTATTCACTTCATTGGCCACACAGTGTCAACTGGGAAGTTATGTGTTCATTATAAGCGATGAGTTTAAAATTATTCGTTTGTTCAAGGAAACAACTGACACACCCCAAGTGTGTCCTGGTGTGCTGTGAAAAAGCCAGAATAAAATGCTGTTGGTCTGCCGACCGATTAAAATTTAGTAATTTCCTGTGTGTAGCAGGTACGGCATACCACTATGCAGGGAGTTTCGGCCTATTTCTTCAACGGCGGTGGAGGACAAGTAAACTCTTATTTGAAGTTTCCCGCCAAAAATCGTAATTTCATCATTACTTAGTGTCTGACCCGAACAATGCGTATAGACATATTGTATATAGGGTGTGACAAAATTTCAAGCAGTTTACAACTTAATCGGGTTGTACAGTTTCTTTGTTACGCTTTCACGATTTTCGTATTTCGGTTAACAGTTTTCATTTATACGGAACGTTTGTTGAAACCACCTCAATAATTAATTTTTGTTACATGGTGGTATCATGTATCTAATCGCTGGTACAGTGATTTCCAGTCTTGGTTGTGTTGCGACTCTGAATCGTCTTACATAAGTCTTCCAGGTTTGACCCTTTGAGATTAAATTTCATGTAAATTATGTAAAAAAACTGGGTTCCTACTTCACAGACAACACCCTCCTTCTCCATTATATAGAGAAGTTAACGAGGCCTCGTGTTTAAGGAAATAAACTATGTTTATTCTTATTATCATACGAAACCCGTAAGCACGCTCACGGGTGTAGTAAAATGCAGTTTTTAAGTATAACGGCAGATAATGAATTGATGTGTTTTTGTTGTCCTGTTAACTGTGTTCTACAAGTTGCAATTTGTAGAAGTTGTATTCTTTTATATGCCACTCGTCAAATCTAGTTAATTTACCTGGAGTTTTTAATTCATTGATAGAAGTCGATGACAACTACACTCATTTCTGTGTCGTTATACCGCCGTTTCTGATACATTGCCGTCAATCAGTGCACCCCGTAATTAATGCAGTCTTCAATTCCGTCACGTGTCGATGACATCGAATTCTGTAGGATGTATAATGTGAATAATGCAATATGTGTCCAGTTGTGTAATTCCACTCATATTCTAAGTCGCTGCATATGGCTTGACACCTGACAACAAAGCGGTGGCCATTTATTCCGTTTTCTGTCATAATGCACTTGATCCTGGTAACTATGTCAATTGTAAGTGCCCAATTAATAAGCAGGGCCAGTCAGAGCATAATTCAGTTCCTCGTATACTCCCTTTTGTCTTCCTACACATCAGCAGATCCCTATAAAAGGCAGCGGAATGTACTTTAGTACCAGAACCTGAAGGGAACCGATTATTTGTAATAAGTGGATGTATATGGGAGGATATTATTAAAACGAACGTTAAAGAAGTAGAGGGTTGGGACCCTATTAATTTGGTTTAGGGTAGGGACAAGTGGTCGTCTATTGTGGGGACGTATTGAATCTAAGATTACTGTAGAAGACGTGGAATTACTTGACTTGCTGGGCAGTAGAGGCATGAAATAAACTATTGTAAAACAAAATTTGGTGCATCAAGTTGGTTAATTACTGAGATGCAGGGTCAGCAAAACGTCAAAATTCGCACAATGTAGTTAATAAATTTCTGCTCGCCCCTCCCTCCTCTTTTTTGGGAAGATGGTCTTATTAATGTCAACATGAAATTGAGGTACGGCATGTTGCATGTTGAGTTTAGATGTACCGGAATATCTACGTCATGTCGGTGTCCTTGAACACTTCTCAGTTAACATTCATTCAAACAGAACCTACCTACGTTACTCAGTGAGTATGTATCAGGCACCCTGGAGATGTCGAAGGATGAATTAGCATAAGAATGGAAACGAAGTGAAATGCTTAGGAATGTTCTGCATTGCCTTGTTTGCAATATTAATGCCAATTTCGGCGGTGAAATAATGGTCGGTTGTGATTTGATGCTGTGCAGTCTAATAGACAATAATGTTTCAGAGGAACCTCCTACCTCCATCTTCAGGGTAGAAATATCGATACTGTTCGTTTGCAAAAACGCGACGTGTACGAGCAGATTTATCTGAACTCATTACTGATTAATCACGCATAACGTAAAGTTTAGTTCAGTGTCGTCGAACAATTTTATCCCGGGGTTCATGCGTCTGAATTACGTTTTTGAGGTGCGTTGTTCTAACGTCTGTGGGACATCAAGTCTTTAAGTTTTTCTCGTTGTGTTTCTTATTGCTATGGGTTGTGAACTGTCCACCCCCCCTCTCACTTTAGATCTCCCATCGCATTCGGTACCAATAATCTTCAGCAGAGGACGTCGCCGAATGATCTGCGCTACAGTACACACTCAGTCATGCAGAAACGAAGGCATCACTGATTTTCTCACGATATTCGCCTCTGATATTAAGGAACTAACTAATATAAGTCTTGATAAGCTAATAGTCGCTCAGCCATTCCAAAAATTTCCCACCCTCTATGGATCCCCAATGTTCAATACTATATTCAGCGGAACTCAATACTGGACCCTACCCCGATTGATGAACCGAATCTTCAAACTTGCACAGTATTTTAAGATTCGTTTAAACATTTTCTTCTTATGTATACCTAGATGTCCGAAGTGTTGGCTTTCGATAAAAAAAATACTAGTATATACATATACGTCTTGGAAGCATGCTACATGCCCCACCAATTTCATACTCCATTATGACCCTAAAATATTTGAAGAACACTGTGTCTTTGTATCCCAGTGGCCGCGCGGTCTAAGGCGTGGGTGTGCGGCCGCTTTCTTGCTGGAATTTCTGGTTCGCATCTCTCCGGGAGCATGGATGTCGTGTCTCTTGTAAGTGTTTGTTGTCAGATGGTACAGGTCTCTGTGTCGGGTTGATCACTCTTCCAGAGGAGGCCTACCGAGTGTGGTATGTCTGAGTGTGATCGTGAAGCCTCGATACTGAGGCGGACCTGACCCACTAGGGGCTCTTGCGCCATTGGGGGGGGGGGTTGTTTGTCGGCACATACCCCCGACAAAAAAAAACTGAATTCAGTGGATGGATGTGTATGTCTCCCTCTCCCGGGGGTGATGGAGAAGGGGTTTAGGTTACTTATCACAGTTTATTCCATATTTCGTTTTGCCCTTCTCTGTCTTGTCCACTTAATCATCAACACTAAATTAATTTAGTGACTGATACTTTGCAATTATGAGCTGGACTGGTCGATAGGAGTTCTGTCCGCTGAGTGAGCGACAAAGGTCCGATTCCTGGCAGTGACCGCCACTTCAGCATATTTTCCGAGATCCACGTTGCATTCAGCCCACTGCCTACGAAAGCATAATTTCTCGGAATTGTTGAGTTTTCTCTTCGTTATTCCATTACCTTCTCTCCCATTCGCCGATTAGTAATGACACTACGTAAGCTATAGACGCAGAGTCAGTAAATGAGCATGACCCATCCAGCCGAAGCATAAGAGCTGCCAGTCCGTAGTAAGCGAGGATCACCAGTGCAGTTTATGGCATTTTGTTAATAGTACGTGTTATAGTAGTATAGACGCTTAGCGATAATTTAACGTTATTACAACAGTCTGGTTCCATGTAATAGTGCTTCTGCGTTTTTATTTCCCGCAAGACGCATTCACCATGTCTTAAACCAAATGGTCTTTGTACACTCAACAAATGAAGCATGTGTCCTAACAACACGACGTTTGAGTACCTTGAAGACTTGTTCTGGTGTAAGAGAGAGAGAGACAGAGAGAGAGAAAATGGAAAATAGGAATGAGGAGAAGAGGGAAGACGTGATTGTGTAATAACAAGCCGAGGGTGAAGGGTTAGCACGACGGTACATAGTTGGTCCCTTGTAACCTAACTTCATGTTGTTAATGTAGTTAAGATCCCGTATTGTGCCACAAGCAGCTCGAACATTAATTAGCAGCTAAAACCAATTGGTAATTAGTTACGGTTCCTTGGGTTTGTAAACTCGTGATGTTGTGTGTGTACTTGGCTAATGAACTGGTTTGTAATTTCGTGATACGCAGTTTTAGAAGTACTTTATATTTACAAAATAAAAGTAATTTTATGTTGATTCGCAATTTCGTTGCCTGGCACTCGAATAAGGTTCCAGTGTTTGTGTAAAATTTATGTTGTGGTGCAGCAAAGTAAATGAATATTTCTGAACATGTGTGACGATGATCGATGTACTAGACAGGAATTATTAGTTCTGCGCGGTGAACTAATCCTTTTACGGCGTACATAAGTGAATGCGCGATGAGGAGTTTCCGATATTCTTGTGTCAGTTTGACTGTTCGAAACTCTTTGTCGAGTTTAGATGGAGCTTGGTACGGGGGACTTGAACTGAACGTTGTCCGATCAGTTTTATTTCGGTTCATATCGGCCATAGGCCTGTGTGTCCTGAGTTTGGCACGAACTGCAGATCAGATCTTACGATTGTCTTAATAAGAATAAGGGGGGGGGGTTTACTGTCGAAAAGCGAGATTTAATCGTTACTTAAAATGCAGATCTAAATTAAGTCACCGGCTTGTGTTTGAGACGTTTTGATTATGGTAGTGTTTTGTCGTGCGGAAACGATGCATGACGTAGGCTATGAATAACTTGGTAACGTTGTTGAACACTTTTGAAATCTTAGTCGGTTTCTATTCTTAATTTCGACCATTATCATCAGATTTTAATGTTTTATTTATAATTAATTGCAGTTCAAATATAGCGGAAAAAGAGGTGCGTTAGGGCTTCGGAAGTGCCTATTCATCTGAAATAGTAGATTTATGTAAACAATAAATAAAAAATTCTTTGCCAATGAGAAATGCGGAACAACAAGGAAACCCAATTTGTGACTACTTTGTAATACGAAGAACACTAAGGTACAGATTTACAACCACTAGCAGTAATAGATTCTCCTTGCAAACCATTTTTATTGGGATGTCAAGTCTTGAAATACTTTGCTAGGAATCTCGAGGTTGTCAGCACGCTTACCGAGCGAAGTGACAGCTTCAACTTATTCCTCCCGTTCGACCAGCTAACCTGACCGCTGTACCTTATGGTTTTCTTCGATTGCTTCAAGAAAATACCATGTTAGTGCTTTTAAATAAGCACTACAATTTTTTTGCCCTTCTAATTCATCGTTCACGGTCCAAGTTCAGTTGATTCTGCGTTACTTCATCAGTTGATAAGATCCAAAGAAAAAAAAAGCATCGCTTGTGGGATGCAAAATATCGTATCATATCGTAGAATTTTCTAGTATCACACGTGGACGCAGAACATGTAACGGGATGTGCAGAGCCTGGTATTATTACTTAGCTTCGTCAAAATATTCATAGTTTATTCACCCAGACGAAAGGAAAGAAAAAGTTTGTGGGCACGATTCGCAAGAATTCTTGTCCTTTTTCTGTTCGTCATTCTCCTGCAGTTCTTCGTGTGTGGCAGATAAATCTTTTTTGATTACATCTGATACCGAAATCGTTATTTTACCAGTAAAAGAGACACTCTGTCATTACACTGTGACTTGATTGATTTGTCCGTTAGTTACTGGTATTGTGTTTCGGAAGATTCACTGTGCTGAAAGCACTTTGGTGAGCCGTAGCCTGTGCCTGTAACAAGGCAGTCCATGCAACAGAGTTAAAGCACTAGTTAAACTACTTTGTGCTTATGTGTATGCCTATATCGGGTGACATCGAAGGATAGCTTCAGCACTAAACCGGATAAAAGGGAAACGTTTTTCTCAATCGACTCGCAATTTTAACTATATTTGAATCGGAAGAACTTATTGCTAGTATTCGTATGTTTGTGTTTAGACGTAAGGTAGTTATGATAATGAGGTCTATATGAAAGTTAACATGTAATAAATGGAACATGGTTTTGGTGTTGCACAATGGAACATCGTCTTATTTTCCGATCGCTTAAAGGAAAGGACACTTTGTTTGCAAGTTACGTAGTTGTCGAGTAGAGTTTCTTTGTTTATTTTCGGTTGTCATGCAACATTTCCTTTCCAGTATTGTTCACTAGAAGTTACTGAGGTTCGCAAAATGTATGCAAAGACTGTAATTTAAGTAGATTAACAGTACTTCTTAAGCGGTGCTGCTACTGAAGAGGTACGCTTTTTACGTTTTTGGCAAAGGCAGACGCAGTAATACCGACTCAGGCACACGCTCCACTGCCGTTTATTCCTGACGTCTTCTGGCCCCATTCCTGCCACTCTCCTCAACACACAAGAACAGCATGATTTGGCCCTCTGTGTATTGTGTGTACCCTGTGAGAATGGTGGTGGTGACTTTGCCAACAAGTCTGGGCTTGTTCTTCGAAGGCACAGTGATTCCTGTTGCCAGCTACAGACGTTGCCGCATGACGTGTGTAGCCATTTTGTGTAGTTCACTGTAATCACGTGCAGCTCTATGCTTGAAATATGTGGTGAAACAATAGTAGGAGCGTTAAGGCAAGGGGATTTTTTTTTTTTTGCATAATCGTGAGAGGGAACGATATAAAATTACCGCAGACAGTGCTACAGATCTGTCTGCACATTTGTGTATTTCCCCAGTTATTGTAAGTAATTTCGCTTTTCAAACTCACAAACTCCACCAGTTTTAATATCCTGTAGTTTATATTATCGCTCATTGTCGGAAGTAGAACATCGTTATGCTGTTTAATAGATGAGCAACACACGTGGGACATTACAGGCCTATTTGAGAGGCGGCTGATGCAGATTTCTAGTTACACTTATTCGGCCAGATTAATTATCTGTCGATTTCGAACCGTTAGCTGTGGCATTCGACGTGAATCCTGAGTTGGTACTTTGAAAAATGTTCCGTCGTTTATTTTATAATGGAAGGAATTTCCTAACATTAATCCGCACAGGTTAGCATAGCATAACTATTGTTGACTTGTATACGGAAGGTTCCTGGGACACCAAATTGGCCGAGGTTTATCTTGATTTTCCTCATTCCTTCAGCAAAATTCCAGAGATTTTAAATTAGGCCACTGCTGCTGCCTTCCACGTGTTTATGATTCATTATTCACCAAGCGTCCTAGTATTGAACTGTTTGTAGTCTGAGGCACCGAGAGTGACGTTTGATGAAACATAATTACTTTAAGTTCTTCTTATAGCTGTTAACAGTTTCTCTTTGGATCACAAGCTGTATTACGACTGACCGTTACGAAGATCCGATAACTTGTTTGTGAGAAAATAATCTTCGAAGTTAAACTTTTCTCTGATTTCATTTCTGAGGAGCACACAGGTCGTGTTACTGTGTGAATGCATACCCATACACATCACCTGCTTATTTTGTAGCTCTATAGTCTGCTATGTAAGCTGCTTAGAGCTCGAGTTTTACTGTGCGTGTATATGAAATAACTTTTATTTTACACTTCCGAGTCTCCTCGTGAGTGTTTGTCTAAAACGTAAACATTTTTGTTATTATGAAAATGATCCGTTTCTTCTTATTTTAATACCTGGCATTGTTTTCATGTCGAACAGATAGTTTTACATTCCCTGGATATAAACTGAGATTTATCGCTACGTGTTTTTATGAAATTAACATTTGTGTTATCCTATTTGTAGCTTGTTTAATTATGCCGTAATTAAAATCCTCGGATATTGAGGAATACACCTCTGCGCTGATCTCTAAGACCTTCCCTTCCCAACATCGTGGCGTGTCGTAGGCGTCATTGAGGTTAACAAAGAGAACGTAATCTGTGGTATTTATAAAAACATAATTTGGTACTACAGGCTGTGCAGTTTTAAGCACATATAAGTGTATAACTTAGAAATGACGTCGTTCTACGCAAGCCTTAAAACTTCATTTGGGACTTAGATACACTTAACGAAAATGCTTCTTGTATTGTTATGCCGGCCATTTTTTATGAAGAGAGCGGCTTTACTGAAATTGTCTGTTGGAGAAAATTGCTTAAATTTTGTAATACTTAAATGTGTAATAAATTTAATAATAATCAGGGAAGGTAAACATGTGTGATACTCGTATTCACCTACTTATTTCGGTCCTAATAATTCATTCCTTGATTCATTCATTCGTCCGTTCACTCCTACATTTCCATGTCTCTCATCGCGACCTGAAAGCTGTAATTTATCTTTATCATGACAATTTATCATGAATTATTATTATTATTATTATTATTATTATTATGTTTTAAGTTATTTGAAATTACCTTAAGTGCTCGGAGGCATTACCTAGTTGTCCTCCTTTCTTTAACGATGTTTTTAACGGTTGAAAATATTGTCCTACCCTTTTGGAAACTGTTGGCCTATGCGTGCTAAATCGAAATTTTAGAGACTTTAGCTTTTTAAATGTTGACTTTAAACGTCGAAACTGCCCTTCCGCTCGATGCGCTTCGGCGGCAAATCCCATCGACAGTCATGCCGATATATTCGATGGATGTTCGGTCTCAGTTAATATGATTAACTAATATCTTATACTTTTAGTACATAATTTCATAAACTGCCTAAATCTCTTATCTTGGAGTAAATCGTACTTGTGTGCTATATATTAGATTCTGTTAATTTTAAATATTTTATGCTGTTCTAATTTGAATTATCATTACTGACTTTCAGCTTTATAGGCAGACATGTAGCTATATTTAGTCACCGAATTAAACTTTGAACCATATATTAAGACATAAGCACGTTTTTACGATTCTAATTATTTAGCTAGCATGAGTTCTAGTTTCAGCTATAGGTCTATTTTTGTTAGTCAGTAGTGATATATGTCGAAAAGGCAAATTATCACACTATGTCTGTTTTGATTATTAGTTTAATATTATAAGGTATGCTCATCTGTGATTTAAATTTTATGTCTTTTGTGTCGTATGTGTATATTTCATATGTGTCTTGTTTATTGTCTTTAGTATTTCTGTTTGTATGATGTTCCGTTTCTGTAATTTGCCGTCTGCCTGTTGACTCGGCACGTTAATAAACATGAATCGAATTGAATTGGATTGAATTATTATTATTATTATTATTATTATTATTATGCAAATCATATATTTCAGGTACTGGTGTAGGAAAGGACGTTAGGAGATAAATTTCTCAGAAGTGGAGAAATTCGTAACACATATGTTTACAATAAGAAGACTGTGACAGGCTGTTCACGGGGCGAGAGAGGTAGTAGGAAAAGCTGGGAAGTAATGGACATCTTGACATGTTACTGCAATGAAAATTTATTGCTGAAATCAGAGAAGTCATGTGTATTTTTTGTAAGCACATTAACGCGAAAATGAACTGAACGTTCATTAAATTAGAAGCGTGTGTGTTTTAAATTGTAGCTGTATTAATATCATAGCTGTTACAAATTACGTTATTTAATAACCACTTCGACTGTGAATCTTTCACAGGAAGACCCACTCATCAATGTACCTTAAGAATTTCAATTTGCATTACTCCACGATGAGCATTTTTGTGGGTATATAGGTCCTGCAGGTTTACTGTGTTCAATTCTAGTAGCTTATGGCTAAACGTTTTCCCTTCGTATAGTGGCATTCATAGTAACGAGAGCAGGTTTGATAGCTGAAATTATAACATATGAGCATTTTCTGCGGGTTGAGATCTAATAACAAACGTTTTTCTTGTTTACTGTCCTTTCAGTAAAAAAAAAAATATATATATATATATATATCAAATTGACGTTGGAAGATGCCATGGAATCGAAATGTATGTGAAAGAACTAAGGTAATGAAATTCTCAAGGCCTCCAGCCCCATTACACATTATGACAGATAAAAAAAAACTGGTGGATGTGGAATATTTCAACGATTTTGGTACCCTGGTAACAAGAAATGCAAGATGTACACGTTAAATTAAATCCAGGATTTCCATGGCAAAATTAGCATTCAACAAGCAGAAGATTATTTTATTTTCGCCAGCAAATTGGACTTAAATTCAAAGAATGAACTAACAACGGTCTGCATATGGAGCACAGCTTTGTATGGTGCTGAAGCTTGGAAAGTAGTGCAGAAATACCTGGAAAGTTTTGAAGTGTGGGGCTGGAGAAGGATGGAGATCAGTTGGACCGATCGTGTGAAGAGTAAAGAAGTATTATATAGAGTCAAAGAGGAAAGGAACGTCATACGTACAGTAAAACGAAGGAAGGCAACCTGAAATGGTCACATATTGCGTAGGAACTGTTGTCTAAACCACGTTATTGAAGGAAAAATAGAAGGAATGGGAGGACAAAGAAGATATGTAAGTGGCTACTGGTTGACCTTAAGGAAACGTGAGGATACTGGAAACTGAAAGCGCCAGCAATTAATTGATTTATTATTTGCTGTCTACGCACTCGTGTCTCAGACTGTGTGATGGTGTATGTAAGGTTGTTTGTGAGTGACGGGTTGGAAAGTTAGCCGACATCAAGCTACTGCCCCGCTACAGTCCTGGAGGTACTGAGGGACATCATGAAAGGTCTGCAATCAAACCATGCGGTGACACTGGGGATTACACCGATCACCTTCCATTCGCAAGTCAGAAGCTGTACAGTGTGAAACAACTGTGCCTGTACGTAAATGAATGTCATTATTCGTGAACTCGTGGCTGCATTGAAGTTATGCCTTTACTAATGCGTGCACGTGCCGTGTGAAAGTAAAGCGCATTTGACTAGTGCATGAAAACGTTTCTTGGCTTGAGTAACATTCAGTGTGCTTATTAATACATTCGTGGGACTCTGCATATTCAAATATGCCGCAGGGACAACAGTTTTTACGTTACTGGGTCCCTGGCGAGTCTGGACAAGTCTAAGAACAATGAAGGAAGATAATGATGACATCCACTTTCGGTAAGGACTGGTCGAATCGGAAGTCCTTTTGCGTCGTGATTCGTCATTTGGAAATATTTCAAGTTGCATATTTTCGAAATAAGGATAAAATGCACACCATTCGTGGAGAGGTATCTAAATTGTTAGCTGTCTGTGCGGTAATAGTACTCGAATGTTCAATGCCGCTCAAACCAGAGCCTTCCAGTGGACACTCCATAGCCAGTCTTCTCCACCCCTCGATTCCCGTAGTCCCTTCGTACGCTTCGACACGTTGGTGTTATCAAAGTGGTACATTTGTTCAGGGCTCATTCTCAGGGCTTCTGTAGTAGGCCTGTGTGAGTACCAGTTTTGAATCCCATCTTTGAATTTCTAAGTCTTCAGAGCCACTTCTATTTTTTGTGTCGGTTAAGAATCTCTGTTATAAACGTTTAGACATCCGGCTTTTAAGTTAAATATTGTGGCCTCCGCAGTTTAGATGACGAGACCTGTACTTCAGAATACCTTTACAGTAGACGTGGAAGTAAGCCTAATTCAGACTGAACTGCACATAAACACATTTAAAGCTGTAATACGAAGTTAAACGGTCTCATTAAAAGTTTTGCAGTTAGACCCTTGCGTTTTCTTTAATGTGTACATTAGTTTGAAGCCTCAATGACGGTTATTGTGTGAAAAAGACTACATTCACTTGGTGCTTGATAAGAATTCTTGTTTCGTGTTGCAAATAAAGGTAATGCCTTCCTCTAGAAGCCAGATAACTTTATGACGCTCGAGAAAATAATTGAAAGCTGTATCATTCATTATTAAGCGATTCTTGTAAATGGAACAAGATTGCGTTGTTTTACATGCTGTGATATTATGGATACCATCTTGGAGGCGGCGTCTCGCATAGATGTTAACATACTTCCCTCAATATAAGATGATATAAATATGTGGTATTATACTCGTGTGTCCATGTGGTATGTAGCTTCCGATAACTTTTGAAAAAATCGATGTGTTTTCATAACGCTTGTTGTCACCATCGTGTCATAAGGAGCTACGCAAATAATCACGTTCACCTGAAAATTCTGTACGAAACACTGTTCTGCATTAGGCCTATGTTTAGAATTATTGAAACAACAACTGTGTGTATGCTTGAGATTACGGCTGGCAAATTTAACAGGACGAAAATTGTCACAGAAATAGATTACTAGGCCCCGTAATTTTTGATAGCTTTCCGGATTTGCCTCTGCATTATTCCTCTATACGAATCGAATGAAATTAATATGATTATTCAGTAGAAATGATTCGGTGGAAACTGTTGTGTATTGCAATGTATTGGCCAGTAATTTGTCTGGAGGGACGGGGGGAATCCCCGACGCAAGTAGGTTATTTGTCGAAATCTTGCGACCTAGAAGAGCTCCAGCCGCTGCAAGTTACAGCTGCATGTCATAATTCCCAATGTAAGCGTATGTGTCGCTGAACTGCTTTATTGTCATTTGTCGTTAAGGCTTGTATTGACCTAAAAAGAGTACCGATCATCATGTGAGTTATATTCTGGTTCTCCGGCTGGGAAAATTTTGTGGAAGTGACTTCCGCCCCTCATAGTATTTATAGATAGTCATTTTACGGAAAAGGCGATATTGTGTGTTTTATATGAGAAACCCACTGCAACGCACTGGAATCTGTTTACCGTGGTCGGCTGTGTGCAAGTGTGATGCTGCCCTTGCTGTCCTGTTGTGATCGTTTTGAGATCCTGTATTTTCGCCTTGATTTCCTTCCGTATACGTGTTAAGATTATGGGCCCGGTAGCTCAGTCACTATAGCGATCGACTACGGGCTGAACGGTTCGGAACCGAATCCCGGTGGGGACGAGATTTTCCGCCCGTCCATACCGGCCCTGGGGCTCACCCAGCCCCCTGTAAAATGGGTACTGAGTCTTTCCCGGGGGTAAAGTGCGGCCGGGGCATACTACTGACCACTCACCCCCTTCTAGTGCCGCGGGCATGGAAGAGTAGAGCTATACCTCTACCCACCCTCTGGGCCACACCGGGCCTGTAACGGGATCACTTAACTTTTTTTATACGTATTAAGATTGCTACGTATTCTAGATGTAATGTGTAATATTGTACTTTGTAAAATGCTAGGCCAGTATGTATAAATTAATAATTTTCACTGCATAAAAATTAACACAATCAGCGAACAGACTGTTTACATAAATTTCGTTCTTGAATCCTTCGTTCCGATCTTTTATTTCCAATAAATACAGTGTTATAAATGGCAGTTAGGTCTCCAAGCACCCACATTAACTTATGTAACTCATAACTAAGCTGAAGTATAATATATTTCGTGTGAATAAAACAATACACTTTAGTAAGTAATGTTCTTGTTGTGCCACTGACGAAACAAAGCAGAAATGGTGACTGAACCGCCACCACTGCTGCTGCTGGTTCTGCTACAATGACGACAGTTGTTAAGTACGTTTATACTAACACTGCTTCTTTATGGGAGGTGGTATTTCATGACAGGTACATGTTTAATTAGTGGAGGATGTAGAGACAGATCGAGACGTTGCGCGCACCTAATGAATTTTCGTGGTCGATGACTGGTTTGTGTGAACGCAGTATTTAAATACCAAGGTAGGTGATAGCTCAATTGTACGTGCAGATGTTTGTAAGTCGCGGAATTCCTGTCATTCAGGTCTTTCATAACGACTTCACAGTTGTGTTTTCCGGCTGCAGTCGTGTAACACAGGTTTGTTATGGTGTGGTATATGAAAGGAACATTTTGAAGTTTCTTCTGTTGCCTTGTAACTTGTCACGTTATGTTACATTACTTCCTGTCTTGTAATCCTTTCCTTTTGTCTGTGTGACTTTTCTCGGGGCTTTGAAGGCCTATAGCATTGTTTCCCAATTAGGATTTCGCGAGAAATTCTGTAATCAATACATAACAATTTTAAAATACCACGAACAATTCCAGTATCCCTCCAAATATCGCAGGGAATGTGTCCAGCAATTGGTAATACTTGAGTAATGTCCGTACGATACTAACTGGCTCTTTGGTTTGTTTCTGCTTTCATAAATAGGGGTTCCTCGGGAAATGGAGAATTATTTTACGGTTTCCTGGATAGAAGAAAGATTAGGCAACACTGGCGTGTAGTTGTAAACAGAGACGAATTGCGATATTCCCTGAGTTGAATTTAGGAAATAACACGTAGCGCTGTAATATACTTCGGTAAAAAATGCGCATTGAATCCGCCAGTTAAATCACGTGTTTTAAACGGCCGTTTACGGAATTGACAAACGTTTGCATTAATTTTTTTTACATACATTGCAACTCTAGACTCGTGTTTAATATCTAATTGCAAGATGAAACTTGGTTTTTTATAACGTTAAAAATGTAATTAGTCTAAAGCCATCAGTGGCTGCGCGGTCTAAAGCGCGGGACTACCCGCTGGCTTGCTGGGATTGCGGGTTCGAATGCCGCCGGGGGCATGGATGTCTGTCTGTTGTGATTGTTGTGTGTTGTCAGGTAGAGGTCTCTGTGTTGGGCTGATCACTCGTCCAGAGGAGTCATACCGAGTGTGGTGATTGCGATACCTCGATAATGAGGAGGCCCTGGCTCACTGTGGGCTGTTGCGCCGTGGGGAAAAAGAGTCCAAGGGAATATTCTTATCTTATGATTTTATTGCAAATTTTCCTGGAAATCTTATTCATTGTGGAGGCCTAATAATAGGTTAGTTTAACTTGTATACTGCACAAGACTTTCATGGTAGTGTTATTCCGCTCAGTATTCTGTGTGGCGTACGAATCAACCAACTTATGCAAATCTAAATCGCACACATTCAGAATGCACACATTGAATTGCTGCTGCCGTTGGCACGAATTACTGCTGTTTACATATTCCCCCTTATCAGTTCCTTTCATAGTACTCCTGTGCTAATCCTTCATGAAACTATACGTATGACTTTATAATCGAGCTTTGTTGGTTTGTTGCCGTACACACAGTTTCACCTTCTCCACGATAACATGATAGGCCTAAACGAAAATATTCCTGATAACACATTCAGTACGGTCCTAAATTTGTTGATTGGATCATAT
>Ga0123352_10005979_pt1 | contig 18498 bp, 8 predicted proteins | sample TergutLab28metaG_FD_89700 | JGI IMG/M metagenome (GOLD analysis project Ga0123352, IMG submission 89700) | Labiotermes labralis P1 segment gut microbial communities from Petit-Saut dam, French Guiana - Lab288 P1 | ecosystem: Host-associated > Arthropoda: Insects > Digestive system > Gut ... | reverse complement strand
TGTAGGAGATATTTTAAATCCATTTTAATCCAATAATGTGGTTTTAAATGGTTTGACAAGTATGTGCAATTAGTTGGTTTTAATAAATATTGTTATCACATTGCACGGTAATAAAATAAAAAATCCCCAAATATTTGACTTTTGTTCAGATTTGAAGCGGCTGCTCGTTGGAGGTACGGATTTAATCAATTTAAGTTCTCTAGGATGCATTTTAATAGTGTCTTCCATCCATGGTTTTCCCCACGTGGCGTCAGTTTCTTGAGGTTTCATGACTAGAATTCAATAAATATTTCTCATCGCCCGTGTGTCCCGCTTAACCTTAAAATATATTTTTTACTTTTAGCTTCATTTCCGCCAAAAAACAATTTGAAGCGTGCCGTCTTCTTGGATACGACGCCGTGTATTCTGGTATAAGTAACCGAATGTACGGAAGCATGAAATTCTAAAACGCCCGCATAAATCTGCCAGACCAGACGGCGTCACATCACAGGGTACAGCAATACTCATAGCCAAGTTCGTGAGAACCTCAAATATGACTCAAATATTGAATGTGTTGCATTTTTCTTCGTGATAATACAATAAAAACTCTATACATAATGTGTGTCCCCTTTCTATGCTCTACTTCTGAATATTATTAATGGTAGTGTCATCTGTCATTCCCTCCACAAAAGACACGTACCCACTCTGTTGCTTTCATTTGCTCGTCGTATAATATGGTAATGTCTGTACCCTGTGGTCCGTACTCATATTTTCCCTACATTTCTCATAATTATTTACTGTGCACGGCAGCAGCATTTTACACGTTGTTCTGTTTTTATTGACTGCAGTATATTTTTCCGTTAGAACTCGACATTACTGTAGGGTTCGTTACAGTCCTATATTTCTAATTCTACAACTTCGCTCAAAAATCAGTTCCCAGGAAACTTTTATTGAGTTGTTTCCATGTAAACAGCACAGAAACGAAGTATTGCCTCATAAAGGAAGGTTGCATAACATGTTGTGGTGATACTTTCACATTTCTGTACTAAAATCTCTCCTGATAAGTTTGTAATATATCTGATGATCAACATTTACTTCTGAATTTCAATTTATGGTTTTGTCGATTATGCGATGTTGTTATTTCATAGGTGTGTACCATCGTTTTGGAAAAGTAAACTGCCTTCTTTTTCTAGGTCAAATTTTATACGGTTTTGAAAATGGATGAAAATGTAAAGTGATCCCGTTACAGGCCCGGTGTGGCCCAGATAGTGGGTAGAGGTATATCTCTACTCTTCCATGACCGCGGCACTAGAAGGGGATGAATGGTCAGCAGTATGCCCCGCCCCACTTTACCCCCGGGAAAGATCCTATACCCATTTTACAGGAGGCTAGGTGGGCCCCAGTGCCGGTCTGGACGGGCGGAAAATCTCGTCCACACCGGGTTTCGATCCCGGACCGTCCAGCCCGTAACTCAGTCGGTATACCGACTGAGCTACCCAGTCCACTTTGAAAATGGATAGTTATAAATAATTCATAGTAATAAAGGATATATTGTCTGTATGAATTGAAGTATTCTACTGTTGTACTGCTTAATGTTGGGTCACGACGGAATTGATATGTACGAATAAGGTGTTCTGGGGTATCAAACGGCGGAATTGGGTAAGCGGTTTCCAACATTTCGAATGATCCTAGTGCGTTCATATTCAAGCGTCTAAAAATCGGATAAGGGTCAGAGAAGAGAGAATCGATATAGTTCCCCCTTCCCTTCTTTTCCCAGTGGACAATCCTAGGCTTATGGTCTTCAGGTGGATATCACTGGTTGTCGCTGCGCCGTTGGATGTCGACCTAGTAATCGTGTTGACCACCTTCCTCCTGTGGCCGTCGCCTTATTGAATGATCATTCTGGCTTCTAACTTGGCCTCCCTAATTAAATTGCCAGTATATTTGAAGGTGTTTATTAGAATTCTTGTCATGTTTTGGTTCACACCTTCGGTACTACCTCAATACATAGCAATTGAATTTCCACACGAGTTAGACATTTGTAGGGTTTATAAGTGATGCGTGGCAAAGGGTGGGAATTGCGAAGTCGAGCGCGAATCTGATGTGAAATTAATGCATCACAGTTACCGGCGTCTGCGCCTTTTATTGCAGTTGCGTGTCTTGAAGTTTGTACTGCAGACTTGTGATAAATCCTGCTACATGCAGTATTCTTTTCACACGCACACACACACACACACACACACTCACCCACACACATGCACACACACGCGCACACACACGCACATCCACAAATGCACGCACACACACAAACTCACCCACACACATGCACACACACCCGCACACACACATGCACACACACGCACACACACACACACACCTACACACACATAATTATGATATCTATGTACTCAACATGGCACAGAAGTTTCTGTTTTACAATGGCCCGCTACTCCAGCAACTCGCCAGATTTTCCGCATCGTTATCCTCCGGTACCTGGCTGCACTTTTATCTTATTTACTTTAACTGTTGAATATTCATTTAATGTACTACAGACGAGATTCTGTCGTTTAGAACTGAGGTTTGTTTTAGTATGAAATGTGAAAATGTATTTCCTGTCGTCCGTAGACAGACGCTTATGTCCCCCTTCATTCTTAGATAAAGTGGGAGGCTAAAGATGTAGCTTCACTTATTCCTAACTTCGGCATTAAGGGACAGGGAGTGGTCGGCTTCACGCTCCCGCCGCTCAGTCTCCGAGAAATGAGATACCGAAACCAACTGAATAGGGCGCTAAATGGGCCCTTTCAGTCTGTCTCGATGCTTTTTAGGAATATACAAATTTCTCCTTCCTATCGGAAATCGAACCACCTTTCCTCGCGCGTCCAAAGTTTTGCATGTTCAGTAAAACTTCTATTTGGTTTCATTGGTCAGTATAGTGTCTACTTTACACAAAACTAGCCTCTTTCATAGATTCAGTTATAAATAACACGGAAATTTACAAATAAATGTAATAAATGATTGACTAACTTAATTGGAAAATATATTCTTGAAAATCAAATCTCACGTATTTGCCATGTTATAAAAAAAACTTCCAGTTATTATGGGCTCAAAATTTTCAGCAACATGTTGACAGTCGCCTTCTATCCATCTGCATCCTGAACCAGATGCATTATGTGCAAAACATCACACTCCATTTCTTTATAACACATCTTAATGTTTTTCCTTCTACGCTTTGGTGTTCCAAATTATTTCTTTCCCCGAGATTTTCCGACTAAAATTTTTTATGAGTTCCTTATCTTGTGCGAGATACCTTCCCCTCCATTTCATCACCAGTTTCTTTTTTTTTTTTGCGATTTACTCACCCATTAATATGAGGTCAATATAAATTAAGAATCTCCTATTTATGCAATTTCTTCAAGCTACCAACTATTTCTGTCCATTCATTTCACATAGTTCCCTAATCGCCATGGTCGTAAAGATTTACACTCAAATTAAGGAAGAAAATCACGAAAATAATAAAGTGTATGGATGTATGTACGTATGTATGTATATATGTGTTTATGTATGTATGTATATATATATATGTGTGTGTGTGTTTATGTATTATGTATGTATGTATGTGTGTATTTTTTTATAAACATTTATTGGCCTGCATGCTCCATTACTATGGAGTAATACTACATGCATTGATGTTAACTTTTACACATTATTTTCTATCTATTCAATGTAAAGTTTAGGACCTTAACTGTCTATTTGTACTCTATTCTTTGTTCCATATTATTTTGTCTATGTATTATTTGAAGTTTTTCTAGTATTTTTTACTTAGTTTGTTATAACTCACTGACCAATTTTCTGTCCTCGTCGCACTGCTTTTAGTTTATCCCGTTCTTGCTTTAGGAGTGTGCAATCGAATAGGATGTGGTCCACTGTTTGATCACCTTTTTTTTGCAAGGGTACATTGGATTATCTATTATTTTGTACTTGTATAGATAAGATTTGTTTTTGCCATGACCAGTTACTATAGCAGTAAAGTTAGGGGTTGCCTTTAATCTCAATTTCAGCCTATCCTCTATTTTGGGAAAAAAAGATTTTGTTATGGCTCCTTTTGAGGATCTTTCCCATTCATTTTGCTACTTCTGAACACTTTGTTCTTCTAATTCACACAACACTGTTTGTATGTATGTGTGTGTTTATGTGTGTTTGTATGTGTGTATGTATGTGTTTATATATGTATGTGTGTATGTATATATGTATGTATGTGAGTATGTATGCATGTGTGTGTGTGTTTGTGTGTTTGAGTGTGTGTGTGTGTTTTACCACTATTAAATACATGCAGTTCTGCATGTTAACCAAGCCGATCACTGCACGCAAGAATTCACCGTGTTTTAAAGTCAATCACCACAGCTAAGCACATACTGGGTCAAGAGCAGCAGACTGTCCTGCCACCTGTGATCGGGTGCACATTACTATACGAAATTTAATGGTTTGGGCATTTGTTTGCTCTTGTGCATTTCCAGCTAGGGACTGAGTTAAATTAGCATTATTCTCGCCAATTTGGGATTCTCTCTGTGTGAAGGTGACTGTCTTCCTGCCATTGTCTTTCTCCACGCCACTTTGCATATTATTCCAGTCTGTTTGAGCTCTTACTTATTAAAGTTCCGTACCAGTTGGATTTCTGCAAGAGGGACGCCGTCTTTTCTATTATACGCCTACAAACCAGCAAGATTCCGTAACTAATGGGCATCGCTGTTAATCCAGTATTCTGAGCTGTGGAGGATGTTAGTTTTTCCGTGGACGAAAGGAATTGTTGGCTGTGTGAGAGATCAGTACAGAACACATCGTTCTGTACCCTTTGTTAACATGTTCGGGTATTGCAAGCTATGTACCACAAGCATAGAGGTGGACACGTGCACAATTTACACTGAACGATTAACCACCTAATTTATATATGGGTTTATTAATGTAAATATTTTATATCGTCTGTTTCATAATTCCTAGACTGAGACCCATAGACAACACCAAAATATTTTATGACAATTACCCCGAACTCTTATCAACATACACGACACTTAGATATGGTAACAAAACCAACAAATGCACAGAAACGTTTAAGAGTATCTTCTATTATATACCTAGTATGCCTCCTACATGTTTCAGCCACAAGAGTGCTCTTATACGAGCTGATCATTCATACAGAGGAGCACTATAAGGTGTGTGTGTGTGTGTGTGTGTGTGTGATCGAGAAACCATAACAGTGAGAAGCTTAAGCCCGATTTGGGTTGTAGCGCCACAGAAAACATAACTTCAGATTCTTTTATCTCTGTATATATCTTTGACGTCCTTTTAATATTTATTTGTGCGAGTTTTTTAAAAGACTTTTCTCCACACCAGTCCAGATCGGCCTTGGGAACCACGCATCCTTGTGTACGGTGGGTACCGGGGCTTCTGGGGTTAAAACAGTCGGGGCGTGACGTTGATCACCCACCCTCTCCTAGCGCCGAAATTAAGAATGAGTGGAGCTATAACCCTACTTTCTTCGTTGTGCCTATAATGCCGTATAAGGGTCTGACTTGTAGTAATTAATACCAGTCTTTCATCATCCTGTTTCAGTAAATGCTGTTACCCTACGCTTCTCAGCATATAGATGGATAGATAGATAGATAGGTAGATAGATAGATAGATAGATAGATAGATAGATAGATAGATAGATAGATAGAGAGATAGATGGTTGGATGGATGGATGGATGGATGGATGGATAGATAGGTAGGTAGGTAGGTAGGTAGATAGGTAGGTAGGTAGATAGATAGATAGATAGATAGGTAGATAGATGGATGGATGGATGGATGGATAGATGGATAGATAGATAGATAGATAGATAGATAGATAGATGGATAGATGGATAGATAGGTAGGTAGATAGATAGATAGATAGATAGATAGATAGATAGATAGATAGGTAGATAGGTAGGTGGGTGGGTAGGTGGGTAGGTAGGTAGATAGGTAGATAGGAAGGTAGATAGATAGGTATGTAGGTAGGTAGGTGGGTGGGTAGATGGGTGGGTGGGTGGGTAGATAGGTGGGTGGGTGGGTGGGTAGGTAGGTAGGTGTGTGTGTGGGTGGGTAGATAGGTAGGTAGGTAGGTGGGTAGTTAGGTGGGTAGGTGGGTAGGTAGGAAGGTAGGTAGGTAGGTATGTAGGTAGGTAGGTGGGTGGGTAGGTGGGTGGGTGGATGGATGGATGGATGGATGGATGGATAGTTCTAAAGTCCAACACCAGTTGCAGTAAGAGAACTGTATGTAGGACGTCATAATGGGGGGCTAGAATGCGGCAGCCAGCTGCAACTGGCGACCCAAAATCTTCACCTGTTGGTTGATTTTCAACTCGGGATTCTGGAATTGGCCTCTGGTGTTCTGGAAATCTCTGTCGGTCACATGTGGTACAAACGAAATGAACAATAAGGTTAACGTAATTATCAATTTGTAATATTTAATCTCCCTTTTTATGTTCGATTGTGTACATTCTGTTGCTTTTGGTCTGCGGATGTTGGGTCAAACGATGTGGCAGCTGGAAAGTTAAATATTGTGTGTCGTTCAGAGACGACGAAGCAAGGTGTGCCAACAAAAACTGTAATAAAACTTTCCCTGGCGCCTCAAATGTTTCTCTAGCTACTAGATTTTAAAAACATTTTTCGAACTTTGCACATAACAATCGTTTAATGTTACAGACTGCTTACTTTCGAGTGCCATTATTTTCACCTCTTTCACCTTTTCATGTTTTGTGACTTATTTGAATCCCTTATTTCACGTTGTGCCATTTCTTAGAAGAAGTATTTTTTTTCAGATCATTTTAATAACACTGTTTGCATTGTTTTATTTATTCTGGTTTACTTTTGTTGTGTCATATCTATTTGTAGGGTGATTTAAAAACACGAGTATTGATAAGTCCTTAGCCCGACCAGGAAAGAAACAATCCAGTTTTCTGCCAGAGTGGCTTGAAGTTCCTTAGGCGCCTTGCCTTGCAGGAAAAAAAAATCATGGTGATAACTCGCGTCTCGATGTTGTTGAAATCACGCGCGTCCCTTACATGCTTTCGATCTTGTTTGCTTTATGGTCGGGCTATGGACTTATCAGCATCCCAGTAATATCAGGTACACCACGCTTTGGTGTTTCGATACTCTCTTGCTCACCTCGCAGCCCGCATGTAAGTCATGTGTCGACTGTACAGTACTTCCAACATTCATAACAATTTTCATGTTTCATCGATTGCCTGTGTAACAGGCGTCGCTGTGCTCTTGTTATAAACAAATAATTAAAAGGTGCTTACTTTCTTCTAATTTTGTTCAAGTATGAAGTTTGCGACAACATCAAGGGTATAGAATTAAACATAATGCTTTGGGATGAATGTTTGGGAATTGAACGGAAGGATGATTCTTGCGGCCTTCGAAATCGCTAGTGAATTTGGAATGTAAGGTCAGTCAGAAAACATAAGATTGGTTTAGCCACGAGCAAAATTCTTGCTTTCAACAGGAAATTTCTTGAAAGGTAACATTAGGTATAATGAGTTAATAAGATAAACAATAATGTTCGCGAGGTAAAGGCGCATGCACAGGACTTAACCACTAACTCTGTACGAATTCAGTGTATGTTTAGCAGTGTAATAATGATGCTCAAGTTAAGTAGTTTGGGCCCACCAGAAATAAAAAAGGCATGGTATTATTTAATTAGTAGTGGCATCATTGACGGAATTACGACCGCCATTACAGTAATATTATCTCTTGTGGCAGAAAGTTTTACTGCCTGAGGTTAAGGAGAGGGTTAGTCAAGGAAATATTTTATGAAATATCAATGTATGTGGTCTTATTTGAGCTGTTATTAAATAGCCAGAAGAGCCCTCTCTTAGAGTAAAATGGTATAAGAACATTTGATCATTTATTATAAATCATAAGTCATGTGCACTTCGGTGTCTAATATGCTGTGTTTGAAAGTAATTGGTAATTCCCAGTCATCTGACGGAAAATGAAAATTGAATGAACCTGTACGTTAGCTCAATATTCTGACACCCAGAGCGGTGAAATTAAGTGAAGTATTGCCTTCATTATGTGATGCTGAAGTACATACTACCATTATTCACTTCGACGTCATTCACCCGGTTACTACAGTTAAAAAAACGCATCTATTTTTTTCTTTGTTTATTTTTTTCCCATTGTGACCTGTTCTACTTATTTATTCTAGGCATAGTGGATTATTGCTACAGTAATTTACACTCAATGACACACCACACTCGGTAGGACTCCTCTGGACGAGGGATCATACTGTCGAACAGACCACTGCCTGACAACACACAGCACTCACAACAGACAGACATCCATGCTCCCGTGGGCTTGTAACCCGCAATTCAAGCAAGCGGGCTACCGCAGATTTACAAATTTAATTTTCACGCAAGGAGTATTTCGTGATGTTCTGTGATTTAAATATGATATTAATATTATCGTCAAAATCTTGGTCTAGTCACTATATGTTATCAAATAACCAGTTCATTATGTAATTAAAACTGATACAAATGAACGACTAGCGATATATGCTGTTTAAAGTAGAAATGTCAATTAATTCTGTTAGAATACTTTCCCGAATTCAGACCATTAATTGGCCAGCTGAGTTAAAGTAATTACTGTTATGTCTTGCTGGTATGAATGGCTCCAGTGCCGCATAATGCAGTGTTTCCTTCAGGTCATGGGGCTTCCTAAGCCTCACGAGCCACCAACAGTGGACACACAGTTTACTGCTCCAGTGCCGAGATATACAATCAAAATGCTAATTGAAATTTCTGTTCCTCTTGGTCGATTGCTTTAATTGGGTAAGCGAAGTAGACCCTTCTGTATGCGTTCTAGCTTTTTATTTTGCCAGACATTACGATGGAGAATCGCTTCGTCACTGTCATCGGGAACTGTATTTTATGTTGTGACCCATTGTTACATCCAGCAGTCTGATTAGTTCTCTGTGCCTGTCTGCTTACGTTCGGAGCACGTGAATTTTAAATGGACCGCTTTGAACAAATTGGTTGCACTGAAAGCGAATCTTTATGGATATATGCATGTCAGCATAATGTTGCATTGAAACCTTTGCTGATATGAAATCGGCTCATTTACATACCAAAGTTTATATAATTTCATATCAGGAAGCAAATTTCAAGTATGATATAAAAATTTGTAAAATTTGTTTAATGCTACCTCTTTACTCCGAGAATATTAAACGATATTTCAGTATCTGTTTTTGTACGTGTTGTGTCAGGTGATAGGCTGATCAGTGAGACATGAACAGGAAAGAATGTGATAGCAAGCCTTATTGATCTGTTTGTTTCATATTCAATTTAGGCGCGTATGCATACTCGCGAAAACGAGTTGTCCCTTCTTAATATCCAGTCTTCCGTCCGTCTGCCCGTATCTGTGAATTCCGCTCCCACTGAACGGATTTTCCTTCTATTTTGGTTTGGAGCCTGTAATTAAAATCTGTCAAGAAATTCTAAATTTTGTTGCAATCGGACAAAAATATCAAGAACTTTGCAAGAAGACCTAAGTACAATTGATTGTTCCCGGCGACATAAAATCGCCACAAAAGCGCTGTCTTGGAGTAAAATGGTATCAGGCTACCAAGAAAGCCGACAAAGGTATAAAATTTATGCGAACGCTCCACATTGTTACGTTACAAAACATTGCCTGCCTTGGTCTTCGTGGTACTGGTCAACATCCCAAATTACTGCATCGTAAATGTAACGTAACATTTGTGTAAGCACGATGTTTGCCGTTACATGAACGGAGAGGATATTAATTTGGTTGACAGCCGGTAGGAGCGAAACACAATAGCAGGAGAACTCTGGCTCAGAGCAGCGCTCCGAATAATGGGGGCGAGCCTACTGTGCGCATGTGGACATCTGGAGTACAGCATTTATTCTGCCTATCTAATACCACGCCATCGCAACGTTATTACTCTATTAAATTGGCCTACTCGCAAAGTAGACTAAAGCTTACAACCCACAACCTTATTTCAAACTTCGTTGTTGCACGCAATCCTACTTGATAAAGGTTACTGGGACTACGGATTACAGCAAACGTTCATAATAACACATTAGTTTATATTACGTACATTGAGTTTCTAATTCGTAATTTTTGGGATATGCTTGTAGTGTGAAACAGCACATTGCGTCGTGTGAAATTTTACTTTGCGGAAGCTGTTAATATGTATGAAAACTGTATTGGTATTGCTATACGGTCTTTGCCAGGCTCTCACACCGAGTGCCCTCGACAGTCCGGTAGATGTTTTGCGCCCAGTACAACCCTTCTGGAGTTCCAGGCTGTATCTTTGTCAGCCCGGGATCAGGACTAGAGCTGTGTACAGCGCTGGTATAGCTGCCAAACCAACGAATTCATATCGCTATATTATTTCTATCATGATCTAGCCCCGTAGGTAAGCTAGGTGTGTCTGGTTTTATAGGTATCGACTACTGGCTTTTTATCTTCCCCTGGGCGTCGGATTAGGATAGAAAAGAGCGCTCGCTGCGGTCCGGACTACGTATCTGGATATTGATGGACGCATTCATACGGCAGAGAACTTATAAGTACCATTTATTTACGATTACCAAACAACAAAAATAAATTCTGGAATGAATCTTAGAACTAACGAACCAATAACCCGTTTAACATAACGGTTACTGACACTCAGTATTCTCCTGAGCACTACAGATGCAAAGGTACAATTTTCTCAGCGACAGCAATATATATCCGCTGTTCTGTTCCCCTCAAACGTCAATATCTACACATTCCTTGGAAACCCGTTGCTGGAAACGACAGTCCACAGCAGAATCACAATCAGTTCTCCTTGACCTGTCAGTCGGCCTTCTCATTTGCACAGTTCGGCTCCACACGACCACCTCAGTTCGTGAAATTCACAAGTGCTCTCTACGCAGATGTTACCCTTACTCATTCTAAGTCGGTTCTTACAAGAATCCCTCAAAACATCACACATACATTTCACTCTGCTGCGTAAGGTCGTCACTCATATCTGAGCTCCAATGTATTTGCAGTACAATTGTGGCTGTAATGCAGCTGCCTTTACTGTAGAGTGCGCAAGGTCGGTGTGAGCGCTGAACTGGACTAGGCCGGCTCGCTTCTACAAGCATGATCGCACCGTCATAATTTGAAATCCCCGTAGTTTTACAACGGTGGGAAGCAGCTGTGAGCCGTTATGACTGTGTGCTTCTTGTGTTCATTTATTTACTAATAATGTTTAGCAATATATTGCGCGACAAAACACATTTTTTTTAAATAGTTCTAATGCCAGTTTATAAATCATACATTTCCATTCGCAAAAATTTCTACATATCTATTACTAGTACTGTTGCTGTTCGGATTTACTTCATGAAGAACTTCTAAATTACGAAGTCCTACACAAAATAACGAGACTGGCTCTGTAGCACGGAACGAACAGTAGGAGTGGAAAATGAACAGACGGTATTTGACGTTGAAGTATGCGCTCACAATGTGACAAGTTTCATCCTTTTCAATTTACTCGGTGCCAGTGGACGAGTGTTTAAGTGCAGATGTGTTGTTGCGCTCGGTCAGAAAAGTCTGATTCAAAAATGAGTAAAAAGTTAACATCAAGTTTCTCGTCAAACTTGGGAAATCCGCGATTGAAAATTTTCAGTGAATGGGTGAGGCTTATGGTGAAGTTTGTGTGTCTGGTGCACGCGTTTTTGAAGAAAAGTAAAGTGTGAAATAATGATGACCACCCAGCTCGTCCACTCACATCAGCTACCGCTAACAACCCTGAAAATGTGGGAGATGTGATTGCAAATGACTGCAGGTTGGGCGTTAGAGCAAGAGCTCAGATGGTTAATTTAGACAGGGAAGGTGTTTGACGCATTTTAGCAGATGAATTGTACATGAAAAAGGTCTGCACAAAAATGTTTCCAAAAATGCTATCAGCTGAATAAAAAGAACTTCGAGATAGGAAATTTGTTCTGACTTTTGCAACGCACACAGAACGAACCACACATGTTGAATGCGGCATTTATTTGTGAAGTATTTGACCCAGAAACAAAATGTTAGTGCATTGGAAGGCACCAAACTCTCCATGAGCTAAGTGAAGTCACGTGAGTCGTTCGAAATTCACGGACATGCGGATTATTGTCTTTGATATCCAGAGTGTTGTGATGGCAGGGTAGGTTTCCAGTGGACAGACTGTCAGTCAGCACTGTTATACTGAAACCTGTATAAATTGCCTGAACGAGTGAGAAGGAAACAGCCAGGATTTCGGAGAAACAAGTGGATTTTTGCATCAGGACGACATGCCATTTTACAACGCTATGTCTGTAAAGCAGGTTTTAGCCAGTGAAAACACCCGTGTGCTTATTCGTCTGTTCTTGCTCCCTGAGAATTCTTCCTTTTTCCAGAGACCAAATCCATTCTCAAAGGAACCCATTTCGTGTCGGTAGAAGAGAACCGGCGGAGCTCTTGAACAGTCTTCCAGAAAATGATCTGCACCATTGCTTTTAACATTGGCAATATCGAATGCAGCTGTGCTGCAATTCAGAAGGCGATAAAAATTATTTTTTTGAATTATTGAATAAAAATAGTTACAGCATCCGTCGCGTTATGTTTGTGGCGGACCTCGTATTCTACATTTGCTACGTTTATTGGATGTAGTCTCATAGTTTCATTTGATTAGCACTTTTGAAGCTGCAGATTACGAACTCCGTTTCATACACAATCTGTAGGTCTACTTGTGGAATACATTTATCAAGTTTCACATGCCTATATCCTGTAGTTCACTTCTTCCGCCATGAATCCTGAAGCTCAGGAAAATCTTCGTAAAGTATTCTTCTTGTTATTTCAAATTCTACAAATATTTTAACTTCCACAAAGGTTGCATACGTTTGGCATCTTCTGTCGATCCACCTACACAGTTTTATGTTCCGAAAGTAATTGACATTCAAGTCGTTCCTGCATCACAAGTATTCTTGTCTGCCATTTTCCAATTACTTGAAACGTAGAAGTAAGATTTTGTTTTAAGTGCCGTCAGATGACGTAAATGTCATACCAAATTCTTGAGAGCCTATGAATTGGCGTAAAATTTAAAATAGGAACATTCACAACACACAGCATTGAGAAGTGAATTGAGTTAAAAAATTTATTTGACTGATTTGATTTATTTATTGTTTGGCTGAGACTAATCGTACTTCTTTTAATTTTGCTGAAGGGGAGTTTGAGCTTGTTTCTGGGTTTAATGTTGTGTATGGTAGTGGAGGATTTGCTTCGATTTTTTTTGTGGGGGGGGGGGACTAAGTATGCAAGTATTCTTTTTATACGCTTGTTGTTTTGTATTAGTTTTTAGGTAGTGATCTTTATTCTTTTCTTTTTTAATTTAAGCTTACTCTTATTTCTTTTTTATTTGCTTCGGTTCGTGGTACTGTGCCTCGTTCCTATTATGATAAGTTGATGTATTTGGCTTGGAGGAGATTTTTTTCCTCTTTCATTAAATTATCTTTTGTTTTTTTTTTGTTGGTGTTAAGTATTATATTTTATTTTTTTAAATAAATAAAAAAAATGACATTTTAACCCATAATAATTCAATTTCTTAGCTATTACAATAACAGTATTTAAACCATCTGGGCAAAATAATTGACATAGAAATTATTAAGTACGGAGTAATTTGTGGAAGTAAATTTGGCGTAAAGAGAGTAAGGGCTCGTAATACACGGAATAAAAAATAGTGCATATTGAATATGAATTTTATCTTTATCGAAATATTATTAAGTTATAAATTAATTTAAACAGGATAGTAGGCAATGTTTCTTGTGCCTGTGTCTTTGTTCGTTATCTTGGCCACGTCATTGTAATGCCATGAAATGCCTGCCAGTCACGTATGCAATCAGTGTGAAGAACCTATTCATTAAATAGTTTTCTGCACAGCTGTGGTAGATATAGAGTCTGTGCCTCCGTCGTACAAATACCTTCCTAAAATAAACCATTTTATACTGTTTGCATTGAATACGTTCTAAATTTAAGTAGCTATAAGATCTCAGCATGATAGTCTGTTACATCGGAACACAGGTTCTAACACTCGATATGTGGCAGTGATTATTGATTTCATCTCTCTGCAGTTGTTACACTGTGATATCCCTTTGTGCGGGCAAGTAATCATGTTCAGTCGCAGGTTTCTGTTTATCATTTACAAGAATATCGTCTCCGTTTATTTCAGTTAGCCATTGACTCCACGTGATAAACAAGCATTTGAATGCCAATGAACTGGTAACTAATTAGTTATGTGGAGCAGATTTTTCTTGAGATACTAGATATTGATCGATAGACAGGATTCAAGTTTTGGCCTTGACAACGTGGATGGGGTGCCATACCTTTGTGCGAAGCTTGTGGAGAATACGTAAGGTCTTTTCAAAAACATGTTCCTCTCACTTTCTACTGGTCGTCATTTGTTAGTTTTTCAGTTTGTATAAAGTCTGGAGTAAAATGATGCACATCTGTGACTAGTTGAAATATAGAGCAAAACTAACTTGCCCTCGTAAGACACGACTGAGTCTGAGCGCATTGTGTTTTTGACTGGAGTGCATTGGTTAGTGGCCTCAAACTTTTAACGATCCGACTACCGCAGCGACAGTATAAGAAGGTCAAAGTCACAGTAGTATTAGTAGTAGTAGCAGCAGCAGTAGTAGAAATAGTAGTAGTAGTAGTAGTAGCAGCAGAAGCAGTATTGCTGCTACTACTAGTAGTAGTAGAAGCAGCAGCAGTAGTACTACTACTACTACGAGTAGTAGTAGTAATGGTAGTAGTAGCAGAAGCAGCAGCAGTACTAACACTACTAGTAGTAGCAGCAGCAGCAGCAGTAGTAGAAATAGTAGTAGTAGCAGAAGCAGTAGTACTAGTACTAGTAGTGGTAGTAGTAGTAGCAGCAGAAGCAGAAGCAGTATTGCTGCTACTACTAGTAGTAGTAGTAGAAGCAGCAGCAGTAGTACTACTACTACGAGTAGTAGTAGTAATGGTAGTAGTAGCAGAAGCAGCAGCAGTACTAACACTACTAGTAGTAGTAGTAGTAGCAGAAGCAGCAACAGTACTACTACTACTACGAGTAGTAGTAGTACTAGTAGTAGTAGCAGCAGCAGCAGTAGTGGTAGTAGTAGTAGTAGTAGTAGCAGTAGGTATAGTAGTAAGCCGCGAAATCACACCCGATATTTCAATGTTACTTTAAAGATTGTTATTTCGCTGTTTGTATGTGAGGTCGTTTCGAAAATTCAGTTTTCTTCTTTCATTTCTCTCCCATCTGGTCGCCTGGTGACCTTCACCGATTTTCACTTGTAAAAGTCCACGTGACGTTCCCATTTATAATAGTACATTACTTGATCTGTGTTCTTCACGGTGAGGCGCGACGGGTGTAAATAGAAGTTTCCCAGTTTCGGCAACTTACTTCCTGTCTAAGGAAATGTAATTAAATTTATAAAGTTGTCGTAATGTATAACCAATCGCGGGCGAAGAGCAGGATCTTTTACTGCTAGCATCTGCACTGGTACTGTACGAACACTGTATTTTCCAAATGGTCATAGAGTAAGGATCCTCAAGCACCTTGAACCACGTCCACCCTATTGTGCTTATTGATTGTGTTTTTGTAATTCTCTTTCTTTCGTAATTTGAATTATTGTAGAAACAGATTTACGGAGGAGAATGCAAACAGCCTCACACAGGAAGAATAGGGTTGGAAGGGGTTTGGAATTTGTGCTCGAAGTTGCAGTACTAATCCTTCCACGCCGACCGTAGCAGCACTTGCTGGCTTTTCCATTCGTTGCCGCACGTATATATGTAGTTGAGTACTGCTTTATGCTGTGAAATTAACGGCTGTGAAATAATTGGCGCAAAGGCTGCCGACTGCAGCTGTTGGTAACGTTAAAGGCAGTCCCTTGTAAATGAGACAGGCACTGGAGAAGATAGATAATATACGGAATGAGATAGAAAATAACATGGCAATATAGACTGCTTGTAGTTATCCAGCTTAGAAGTAGACAGCTTTTGCGCAGAGAAAGGCAGGAATTTGTAGATGATGTTTCAAGGAGAGATGTTCGACGTGACGCCTGAATTATGCAGAGTTGTGTTACATATTGTCTGTCTTATTCTTGTTCAAAGAAATTTTATCGCAGGAACGCTATTTTGAAAGATTAAAGGCCGAAGAAATTGGCTCAAACGGCAATATTTCTGACTTATATCCAGGTGGTGTCCAGTTCGAATTTCGGTTGGCTCACTTGCTAACACTCCTGATGTTTTCCGTGATATTGTCAACACCTTCGTCTAAATTCTAGGATAGCATTTCATTTACGCCTCTACTGCTTTGTTCCAAATTCTGTTTACCTAACAGTCACCATTCCTGCTATTCGACGATGTACGTAATATGACGTATGACATAAACAAGCACAGATAGTAATTCGAGGTTTTGATCATTCACCTCCATCTCCGTGTTCCGCATGTACCAAAAGCACGCTGGCCTAAAGCCAAAGATTCAAATTTGTTTTCAGCAGATGCCGTTCTTGAATATAGATAGGAAACCGTCTGTTCTAAGCAAGGGCTCAGTTACTTTCCTCGAACTGTAGGCCAATTTTGTGCGCCGCCAACTTATTCCAGTGGCAACAGGAGTGGGAAATTATTTTGCCTGGGCGTCCAGGGCATATAGGTTTCGTCCACAGTTAATTGCCTACCATTTATCAGGAGCAATGTCATGTCAGTGTCCTTCCACGACCAGCAGATATAATATCCTCTTTGGTCCATGACTTGTAACTTGTGAAAGAACACAATACAGTTGCTTAATAAGACCTTTGCTTCGGGTAGCACAAGATTGGAATAAAGTTTACCACATGTAATGAGAGCAGGCCCCAGTGGCCGCGAGGTATGAGGTTTAGGTCTGCGGCCTCTCGCATGCTGAGATTGCGGGTTCGAATCCCACCGGGGGTATGAATGTCTATCTGTTGTGAGTGTAGTTTGTTGTCAGGTAGAGGTCTCTACGACGAGCTAATCACTCGTCCAGAGGAGTCCTACCGACTGTGGTGCGTCGTTGTGTGTGATCTAGAAACCTCTTGAATGAGGAGGCCATGGCCCACTGGGGGCTACTGCGCCAAAAAACATGTAATGAGTCATCCTTTATTGAAACAATTTGCTAAGCTAATAGAGCAATTTTTATCAACCAATTTAGACTTGGTTTAATGACATTTTTGGGATAAATGTAGTTACAACAACAGTTTTTAAGCGCCTTTCGCAAAATTGCGAGAAGCGACTATTAGCATCTCCATGCTGTCCTTCTGTCTGTATTCCATCTGTCTGTCTGTCCGTATGGAACAACTTGGCTCTCACTGAACCGATCTGAGTATTTTTCGAAAATATGTCAAGAAAATTCAAGTTTTCTTATCGTGTATCAAGAATAACAGTCACATTACATATAGACCAATATACATTTATGACCATCTCACTTAATTCTTCTTAAAATGATAACTGTTTCGGACAAAAGTTGTAGAGAAAATCAAAACTCACATATTTTGTGTTAGAGAACTTTTTCTGAAAATCTGCTGTTTATGAGATAGTGTGGAGAAATGTGCAGCCGAACAGGCCACAGATGACAAAACGGGCAATGTGCATTGCATATTGGATAACTAAGGCTACAGACACACACTCAGAGTATGTAGTACTTATTGCTTTCCAGTGCAACAATGGCCATACCGAGGCGCTTCAGTAGTACATTAAACGTACATTGCCACTCTTTTATCAAGTAATGTAAGCCTTCGTTTATTGAAATTCTGAAGTACGATTACAACACTCAGACGCTTAGCTATTTGTTTTACCACAATATGCCCATACCATTGTCACATATCATTCTTTTTTGTATCTGTAACTAACTTTGGAAACAAATTCTAACCTACAAATTTATCGTCTTTTTGTATTTTTAATTAAATCCTCTACCAATCCCTTACAACGTGACTTCTTCTGTTGGTCACTGTAGCAGGAAATTCAGCCTTTGGTAGTTTCACGTCTATCATGTATTGATATTATTGTAACTTCATTATGAATGCAGTGATGTTATGGTGATGATGATGGTACAATTATTTCGGTACGTGTGAGTGACAAAACGCACCCCTTTTCGTTGTTAGTTGCAGAGTACTGCTGGTGTGATGCAGTTCAATGGAGTAACAATGTGTTAAGCAGTACAGTTTCGTTAATAATAATAATAATAATAATAATAATAATAATAATAATAAATATACCCCCATCACTACGTAAAATTCTAATGATCGTGCCGTGTGTCATAAAACATCACGTTATATTCCCTGGGTAAAGGCCCACCCTTCCCATCACCCTGACAAAATATTCAGTTAAATATTAGGCTGACGAGACAATAGTGATCTCGTTGGCGCCCAGACCGGGACATGAAGTGGTGACGTCAGAACACCGACGACACAACACGTGGACTGTTGAAGGGCCAGCTGA
>Ga0123352_10005978_pt1 | contig 18499 bp, 20 predicted proteins | sample TergutLab28metaG_FD_89700 | JGI IMG/M metagenome (GOLD analysis project Ga0123352, IMG submission 89700) | Labiotermes labralis P1 segment gut microbial communities from Petit-Saut dam, French Guiana - Lab288 P1 | ecosystem: Host-associated > Arthropoda: Insects > Digestive system > Gut ... | reverse complement strand
CGACAAAAGATGACAAGATTCGACAAAATGAAAAACACCGCGTTCATCAGAATTCGGTGTTTTAATATGCCTCAAAAACGCCAGATACTGTCTAGTGAATTCAAAAATAACTTTTAAATATGACAAACTGCTGTCCTATTTAGTTTGGTATGATTAATTCAAATCCAAAACGAATAGGAGGCTAATAATGGATTACAGAATAGAAGAGAGAGAAGCGTTTGCTGTTATCGTCAAAGCAAAACGAATCGAAACAGAAGAAGGAAACTCTACCGAAATCCCTGCCTTTTGGGGTGAATATATGTCAGGGGGACTGGCAGAAAAAGTGACACCCGTTTTAGGTGTTTGTGGCGAAATGTCATCTGATTCAAAAGACTTTTTGTATGGCATCGGTGATTTTATGAAAGAGGGTCAAGAAATGCCAGAAGGGTTTGACGTTTGGCAGGTTCCTAAAAGCACATGGGCCGTTTTCAAATGTGTGGGCGCCATGCCACGAGCGATCCAAGAGATGTGGAACTGGATTAACAGCGAATGGATTCCACAAGCAAAGTATGATATTTTACCGTCCTATGATTTCGAGCTTTATACCGCTGGTGACACAACCTCACCAGACTACGTTAGTGAAATCTGGTTGCCTGTGAAAGAGAAATAATCTGAAAACACCGAATGCCTAAGTTCGGTGTTTTAATTTTTCAACCCTTTTTGGGGTCAACCACCGGTACATGACAAATTTTTAGCTAGAAAATGCTATAATATTAAAAATCCCCTTACGTAACCTATTGCTTGTGACGTAGCGTGATGCCCTAGATTAAGGGCAAGGAGGTGAAATCTATGTCAAATTACACAACGGGAGAAATGGCTAAACTTTGTAACGTTTCAGTACGGACGGTACAGTTTTACGATACAAAAGGTATCTTGCCACCATCTGAGCTAACGAAAGGTGGTAGACGGATTTATAATGAGGTTGATTTACAGAAACTTCAACTGATTTGTACCTTAAAAACAATTGGACTTTCCCTGAACTCGATTAAAAATGTTCTGGAAAGTGAGTGGTCGGGAAAAATCCTTACCATGCTTCTTGAGGAGCAAGTAATGCTGCTAACTGAGGAAATCAGTGAGAGACAGAAACAACTGGAAATGATCGCTATGATTAAAAGAAACATTACAGACAACGCTATGAACCCAGCCAATACACTTCTTGGCATAGAAGACGCGATGGAAAAGAGGGAAAAAGCACGTGATCAGAAAAAATTGGTTGTGATTTATGTGGGGGTGGCAATTGTAGCAACATTAGGATTCCTGTGTATGGTGTGGTTGATCAAGTCACAAATCTGGTGGGGACTTGCCCTATATCTAGCCGTTGCCATACTAGGTCTGTCGGCATCGGCCTTGCAACTTAAAGATGCGGTGCTTACTTGTCCGAAATGCGATGGAGCATTCAAACCGTCACTGAGGCGAAAATTCTTTAGCACTGGTGATCACCGGGTACGTTGGATAAACTGTCCGGAATGTGGGGAGAAACATTGGTGCGTGTTGCAAAAACCTTTGTTGGGTTGACCGCCGGTAGAAGCTTAGTGTGTCATTTATTTTCTACAAAACGATTGAATTTGAATTTAGAACCTGTTAAAATCAAGCCAGCATGTTATGTTGAAAATCTGGATTTATAGCTCGAAAACTAATGAAAACGTATAACAATAACGTTTTCTTTTGAAAAATGCCGAATTTTAGCAGGTTTTATTTTCTCTCCTGCGTATATAGAAGAGAGAGGGTCATTCACCCACTTGAAATATACGAACTAGGAGACGAAAAATATGGCAGAAAAAAATGATACACCACAATCACTTTTATCACTACGAAACGATGCAGTGTTTAAAATGTTCTTTTCAAAGAAAGAAAACGAAGAGGAATTGAGAGGATTTCTGAAAGCAATGACCAGCCTCACCGACGAAGACCTTGCTTTTGTTGAAGTAAAGAATCCAACCCTAACAAAAGAAAACGTTGGAGATAAAGACTTTGTTGTAGATATCCGCATTACGTCAGCATCTGGTGATCGATTAAACATGGAGATGCAAATGCAAAATCACGATGGCTTTGTTGAACGAATGACTTCCTATAACGCCCGACAGTATGCTTCACAACTGAAAAAAGGTGAAGGTTACAACAAGCTGAAGGCATCTATTTCGCTAATTGTTACCAACTTTGAACTGTTTGATGACACCGGCGAGGCTTACGAATACATCACGTATCGAAGAACTAACGGAAAAATCTTTACAAATGCTCAACAATTTCATACACTAGACTTAACGAAACTTTCAGGTGAACGAATAGAGGACTATCACATTTGGGGATCCTTATTTAAAGCAAGAAATTCAGAGGAGTTGAAAGAAGTCATGGCGAAATCTGAAAAAATGAAACACGCAGGGGAGAAGTTGTTGCAACTCAGTGCAGATGAAGAAGCACGCGAAATTGCACAAGCACGCGAAGAATCCCAATGGGCTTGGCAACATACGTTGCATCACACTGAGGAGCGAGCGCGTGAAGAGGGCGCTAGTGAAAAAGCCATTGAAATGGCGAAGAGCCTTTTAGCTTCAGGTATGTCTGTTGAGGAGGTTGCAAAACACTCAAAACTACCTGTCGAGGAAATAAAGAGGTTAGCCAGAGGTGATCAAGATATTTAAGTTCAAATTTGAAAAACACCGCGTTCTGAATAAGAATTCGGTGTTTTGAATTTTTTAGAAGCTTTTGGGTTGACCGCAGGTAGAGAGGTTAAGTTTGGCTTTTCATCGCTAGTTTAAACCCAGCGACAAAAGCCGATTCGTAATACTTCTCAACCAAGGTGTTAACTCGGTCCATAACGAAGTCGTAATCCTCGATACAAGACTCAAACTCCTCGTCGATGATGTCGTGACCAAAATCGATGAAAGATTTAGAACAGCGGGCTTGGGTGAGGCAGAAGCGGGAAAGGGTGGTGAGGATATCGTCAACGCCCTCGTTGTAGTAGGCTTGGTTTTCAGCGTACCAGTCGCGCCCTGAGATGGGATCGTGGGTGAGTAGGGTGTTGACCTTGATGTGGGTGGATAGGGGTAAATCTAGTAGATTAAAATTTTCCATTGTGTTGACCTCCTGGTATAATAATTTTAGCAAAACATAAGTTTCGTAATAACGAAACATTTCGCTATTACGAATTATTATAATGGAGAGGAGATAAGAAGTCAAGAAAAAAGATTCGCTATTGCGAAACTTTTTAGGAGTGTTGAAAATGCAGAAAATTAGACCAGATATGGACATTGGACAGAATATTAAACGGTTAAGAGCGAGCGTTGAAATGACACAGGATCAAGTGATCGCACAACTCCAGTTGATGGATATTGAAATTTCAAAAAGTACCTATGCTAAGTTGGAGACTAATCGGATGAATATTAAAGTTAGCGAGCTAGTTGCATTAAGTAAGATTTTTAAAGTTAATGTGGCAGAATTCTTTGAAGGACTAGTTTAGTTAAAAGATTGCGACCACAAATAGAAGAAAGGATGCGTGTCCGATGAGCGTTGTTAAAATCCCTAAAAAACTAAAAGATATTTGCGAAAGCATTCGAAATGGAGATCGTGCAGAAGCTCTAGAATTGCTTGCTAAGATTGATAAATTTGACGTACAGAAGCACGCCATTTATGCTGAGCTAGCTTACTTTGCTTATGAATTGGAAAAAGGAATGGATCACGGAAAGATTGTTATTTCCAATAATGATCAATGGTATGCAGGTAATGTTTACGATGAGCATTTAGCAGCTTTTGTTTTTTCGAGTATTCAAATTCAAAAGCAAGATGAAGCCATTGAATTTTTGAATGGGTTTTTAGAATCTAAAAAATCCGAAGATTTATTGCCTCATCAAGTTAGACGCTATGAAATTTCGGTTACTAATAGCCTGGAAGTGCTTAAGAATGGGCTGACAGAACGGCAGGATCAAAACAGGTATAAACAGCCAGAACAACCAGAAGAAATATCTGCCTTTATTGACCTTATGAAAAAGAATCGCCCAAACCTGACTGAGGATAGTCTTGAAGCAACGAGTTATATGCTTCATTTGATTTATACTAAAGGAAGAGCGCAGGATTTCTTGGCTTTATATGAAAAATTTGCTAAAGAATCCGCTTTAACTAATGACCACCATCTTCGATCTGCTAAAATTTACCACAGCCTTGGTGAAAATGAATTAGCAAGATGTGCTCTTCTTAACTATGCTAAATTGGGCTGGTCACCAGTAGAACACACCCAAATTCTTCCTCTTACCATTTTCAAAGAGCATAGTTTATATCGTCTATTTACAAAAGACTTTTTGCAGGAGCTAATGTTCAGTAAGGAGAGTTTGAAATGATAAACGATGTGCGAAAAAAAGACCTAGAAAAGTTAATGCTTCTAGCAGGTGTAGCGGGGGATAAATATTACTTTAATATGGACGAAATCATGTTTAATCAAGCGGTGGAAGAGCGTTTTGCTAATCATTAAGGTGAGCGAATTAAAAAAAGGAAGTGTAGATATGAATCAATCTATTTCAGAAAACCAACGTAACGAACTAACAAAGTTGCAACAAGCCAACAACCTTGATGGAGTGCGAATGTTCGTACCTTTATCAGATCCATATGTTAAAAAGTTCATTAAAAGAGCAAAAGCTGTAGGATTAGACGTTCTAGGTAATGAAGTGTTAATTACTTACTCAACAGCTAAGCGGGTAACAGGTAAAGAAGGAATCCTAATAACAGACCAATACTTTCACACAATGAATGGCTATAGTGTAAATGATGGCAAGTTCAACATGCTCTACCGTGTTGGATTTGAAATGATAAAATCTGCTACTTATGACGAAGCTCAAAGAAGACTGATAATACATGCAGTCTCTCAATCAGGAGCATTAGGAAGTTCTCAAATCCAAGTACAAATAGAACAGCCAGTTGCAGATATGATTATAAAAATTGTTGAAATAATGCAAGAAAAAACATCGAAGAAACAGTCCCAACAAAAAGCACCAGAAACTACAATTCGCTGTGAAGGTTGTGGAGCAAATACTACTAGTAGCGACAAATATTGCGGTTACTGCGGAAAAGAAGTTGTAAAACCAAAGGCGGAATCTACGACTACATCAGGTATCGGGAATATCAACGATATGCTTAAGACTTTTAGTGATAGAGGTTTTGACACATCAGGATTTGATGCTGATAATATAGTTAGTACCACAAGTAGCCAAGTTACAATAAAGACTAACGAAAAAGGTGAAACAGTGGTAACAAGAACAGAGGCGGAGGGTTAGTATGAGAATTATCGATATTACTAAAAGTGAAAATAGCAAATCTAGCATTGATATTATAACTACTGGTGAAATTGCCTTTATCATGTTCGATATAACTGATTTAAAGGATCTAGAACTAACAGGTAAGCAAAATGCTAGCGGTGTGTACTTACTTATTGGTGAAAAAGAGCTATATGTGGGTCAAGCTGACGATATAGATAAAAGGTTAACTCAACATACAAGGGATAATGAAAAGCAGTGGATCACCCGTGTAATTTTCGTAACTAACAAAGATGGTGTAGTTGGTAAGGATATGCTTAATTACATGGAACGAAAACTTATTATGTATTTTAGAGAGTCTGGTAGGGACGTTAAAAATGCTAAAGATGGGCATGAGAGTGATATTTTCTTGCAGAACCAGATTAAGTCGGACAATTTGTTATCTCACTTCTTTGATATTCTGGGATTATTTAATATTGATTTAATGACCTCGGAGGATATAGATTCAGATGGTATTGTGGAGGTTGAATCTCATAAACTGAGTATTACATTAGAGGGTAAGACTTATGATTTAACAAAAGGAAAGCAAGTTGATGTGTACTTGGAGTTTATTAAGGATTTGTATGAGTTGAAGCCGGAGATGATTGAGGAGATGGTTCAGGATGGGGCTCCAAGTTTTGGGAGTATCTTTGGTACAGAACGAGCTTTTTATGCTAATGGAACGAGCCGAAGCAAACCAGTAATGCTAGGGGGTAGAAACGTCACGGTATACACTAACTTTAATGCGGAAACTAAGATGAAGAAAATGCAGCACTTGAAGGATATGTATTTGGTGAGGAAGGGGAACCTTAGTTAAAATGGTCTGAGTAGACTAGAAAGACACCGCACATTCACATGGTAATCCCATGCGGATAAACGGTGTTTTCTTATTATGCGCTACTCTTCATCGCTAGCTTAAAGCCAGCGACAAAAGCCGATTGGTAATACTTCTCAACCAAAGTATTAACACGATCCATGATGAAGTCGTAATCCTCGATGCAAGATTCAAACTCCTCGTCGATGATGTCGTGACCAAAAGCGATGAGAGGTTTAGAACAGCGGGATTGGGTGAGGCAGAAGCGGGACACCACCGCCAACGCGCCATCCATCCCTTCGTTGTAAAAAGCACGATTCTCCGCGTACCAGTCGCCATTTCAGGAATTATAGACGGTTATACAAAATATCCTCGATTAAAAAACCTGCACCGAATGGGAACAGGACTTTATATAATCGTCTCAAAATTGCTAGATTTTCCTGAGATGAACGAGACCATTTTTGAACGGGGGAGTGATAAGATAATTAATGGCAGCCCTCATCAATAAACCCAGAAATTACCTTTTCATACCATTCATCAGGATCAATCATGTTTTCTTTCGGAAACATTTTTCTTGTATCCCTAATCGCTTTTACAAATTCTTTTATTGAGGGAAACCTCTTTTTCTCAGGATTTTTGTGGAAGGAAGAAGGCCTTATAGCATAAGGATTATCTTGCTTTACTTGTAAGTGTATTGGCCTTCCACTCTTGCCTTGTGGGCGGCAAGTTATATCCCATAGATTCTTTAAATAAATTTCTTCTATTCTAAAGCCATGTTTTGTGGGTACATAACCAAATATTAAATATTTAGCATTAAGCTTTCGTGGATTTTCATAAATTTCACGATAGAAGCCATCAAAATTAGCAATATCAAAAGCAGGACTCTCGTTAAAATTCCAGCATTTAACCTCCATGTCATACTTTTTACCATCAATAGTTGCAATGAAGTCAGGAAAAATTTGTGTTCCAGAATTCGCAACTAAGTCCAACCCATTATCTTCTAACCATTGCGGTATCCACTCTTGAACACAGTTGCCAATGATGTCATTTGATTTACTATTTTTAGGTATTCCAGCTATTACAATATTGATATTTCCTTGAGCATTAATCAGTTTTTTTTTTGCAAGAAAATATACATCGTCTAAAGAATTAAGTGACATTTTAACAACTCCATCCATCAGCTTTTAATAGGCGTTTTGCGACCTCTTCAACCACAGGAACACAAACAGTATTCCCTAGTAAGTCATAAATTTTTGTTACGGATAAATCTTCGATATTGTAGTTTTCTGGAAAGCCAAATAGTCTAAAGCCTTCTCGGGGTGTTAAACTTCGCAAACCATCCTTTACTGGGACAGCTAATTTTGACATATCGGTTGCAACTAATGTTGGCGTTACACCGTTGGGATCAATGATTTTACTATACTTAAACGACAGTTTTCCAGTGACTATGTTGTAGCCTTTTGGTAGAGATTCGTCATAGATTCTCCTATTGCCTACTTTTTGCTTCGGATGCTCATAAGCTAAGTAACCTTTATCCACTAAATCGTCAAGCATAATCTTCAAGTTTTTATTTTGATAGAAAGTTTCTATCATTTCGACCGTTAAAGGCATTCCGTCCATCCAATCAATACCTATTACATCCGCCCATTTTTTATTTCTTCTTTGCTTTAGTAAGAGTGACAGAAGCTTTCTTTGTTCTTGATTGATTTTTCCCTTTAAGCCAAAGTCCCAGCTGTGAATATTATTTGATCCACCACGCTTATCTTTAATCGACTTGCCATGCAATTCATGAAGCTTGTAATGTTTTAGAAGCTTTTTGGAAAAGTCACAATTAACAGAAGATACATCCTCTTGAACAATATTGGAAAAATTAGAAGTTTTCTCATCAAAATTTTCTAGATCAGGCTTTTTAGTCCTAGTTCCTACTATATAAATTCTTTTCCGTGATTGCGCGAGTCCAAACATCTCACTATCGAGGACTTTATAGTTAACTTGATAGCCAAGCCCCTGTAAAACGGTCATCATAGTGTTTAAAGTTTGACCTTTATCGTGTTCAACTAGCCCTTCAACATTTTCAAGTAAAAATCCACTCGGTTTTTTCTCTTTTAAAATTCTAGCCACGTCAAAAAACAGAGTACCTCGAGTATCTTCAAACCCTAGACGATTACCCGCATTAGAAAAAGCTTGGCATGGGAATCCAGCCAGAAGATAATCAAAATCTGGAATCTCTTTTGCGTTAATGGTTGTTATATCACCGGAGATAACTTCATTAGGGAAGTTTTGTGAATATGCTAATTTAGCGTGCTCCTTGATTTCAGAAACAAAAACAGACTCACCTTGTAAATTTAGTTCTTCTAATGCCTGCTCAAAACCTAAGCGCAATCCGCCCATACCAGCAAATAAATCAATAAATTTAACCTTCTGCTTCACTAGTTATCACCTCTATCTTTAAAACCTTCTCAAACAATTATACCAGCTAGCTGCACATTTTTCTATCAGAAAGCGCGAGAAGACCTATATTTTTTTAAAATTCGACATTTAAACTACCGAGACAATGAGGATTCAATGGTTTATTCTATTTAGGCACAACTTTTCATCGCTAACTTAAAGCCAGCGACAAAAGCCGATTGGTAATACTTCTCAACCAAAGTATTAACACGATCCATGATGAAGTCGTAATCCTCGATACAAGATTCAAACTCCTCGTCGATGACGTCGTGACCAAAAGCGATGAGAGGTTTAGAACAGCGGGCTTGGGTGAGGCAGAAGCGGGAAAGGGTGGTGAGGATATCGTCAACGCCCTCGTTGTAGTAGGCTTGGTTTTCAGCGTACCAGTCGCGCCCCGAAATGGGATCGTGGGTGAGTAGGGTGTTGACCTTGATGTGGGTGGATAGGGGTAAATCTAGTAGATTAAAACTTTCCATTGTGTTGACCTCCTGAAATTTAATTTTATAGCTTATGAACGAAACTATAATATGTACATTATAAACTATAAACTTAAATTACGCAATAGGAAAAGTAAACTTTTCAGTTAAAAATGAAAGCCTAAAATTGAAAAATTTAAGGAAAACGTGTAAAATAGTGGTATATCAAGGAGGTTTTTGATAATGGGATTAGCAGTGAAAGTGAAAATGTTATTGGCTTCGAGAGGGATGAGTGCCAATGAGTTAGCTGAAAAATTAGGAACGACAGCCCAGAATTTGTCAGGGAAATTAAGAAGAGATAATTTGTCGGAGAAAGATTTGCATGAAATTGCCAAAGCTTGTGATGCAACCTTCGAGGGAATCTTTACGTTGAATGATACGGGGAAAGAGATATAGACTTATTTTAATAGCGAATAAAGTACTAGAACTAAACAAAAGCAATCAAGAGAGGTTGAGCAATAATGAAAAAGGTAATTAATGTTGTTGGAGCAGTCATCGTTAAGGATGGAAGGATACTTTGTGTTAAACGAGGACCTAACAAAAGCTTACCCCTATTATGGGAATTTCCAGGTGGTAAGATAGAAATTGGTGAGGAACCGTGTGAAGCTTTGAAGCGTGAAATAAAAGAGGAAATGATCTGCAGGATAGAAGTTGGTGAGATGGTAGAACAAACACTGCATGATTATGATTTTGGGGAAGTTAATCTCACGACTTATTTATGCAAGTTAATTGAAGGAGAACCGAAATTAACTGAGCATGTCGATCTTAAATGGTTAGAGCCTAGAGAATTAATAAAATTGGATTGGGCACCTGCAGATATACCAGCAGTCGAAAAGTTGTTAAACTACAAATTTTAAAGAGGTAACTTATGAATCAATTACTGAAAGATTTAGAAAAATCGCTTTATCACGGATTCATCGATAAGGACGAAGTCAGTACAACGAGACTCAGGCCTAAATTGCTAATTAATGATGCTACGAATGATGTGCATGTTTTGACTACTATAAAGGAAGAATTAGAGGTTTGTGATAGTTTCCTTTTTGCTGTTGCATTCATAACAGAAGGTGGCTTAGCAATGCTAAAGAGCATACTTTGGGATCTAAAAGAAAGAGGTGTTAAAGGAAGGATAATTACTTCAAATTATTTGAACTTTAATAAACCAAAAGTTTTTCGAGAACTTTTAAAATTGGAAAATGTAGAAGTTAGAATTACTGAGGCCAAAGGGTTTCACTCTAAAGGCTATATTTTCAAACAAGCAGAATATTTCAACCTTATTGTTGGCAGTTCAAATTTAACACAAAGTGCATTAAAATTAAATACGGAGTGGAACATCAAACTGGCTTCATTGGAAAATGGCGAAATAGTCCATCACTTTGTTGATCAATTTGAAAATATCTGGAGAGATAGTCTAGAGCTAAATGAGACATGGATTGAATGGTACGATAGCCAATATGTACCTATAAATAGTATGAGGCAGATACCGGTGGGCATATCTCGAAATGTAATGGATGATTCTTTATTATTAGTGCCAAATAAAATGCAAGAAGCGGCTTTAAGAGGTATTTTTTCCATAAGAGAAAGCGGTGCCGATCGTGCGCTGATCATTTCTGCAACCGGAACAGGGAAAACCTATTTATCCGCATTTGATGTAAGGGAATTTAGACCGAAAACTCTGTTATTCATTGTCCATCGCGAACAAATCTTGCAAAAAGCAATGTCTGATTTCAAGAAAGTTCTTGGTGGTAATGATGCTGACTATGGTATATTTTCCGGGAGCGTAAAGCAAGGGAATGCAAAATATGTTTTTGCTACTCAGCAGACGTTGCAAAAAACTGAGAACCACACTAAGTTTGATCCGTCACATTTTGATTACATTATAATTGACGAAGCACACCGAGCTGCTTCATCGACATATCAGAAAATCATCTCCTATTTTAAACCGAAATTTTTAATGGGGATGACGGCAACACCTGAAAGAATGGATAACTTCAACTTATACGAGCTATTTGACTATAATATTGCTTATGAAATACGCCTTCAAGAAGCATTGGAAGAAGACATTCTTTGCCCATTTCACTATTTCGGTGTTTCAGACATGACGGTCGATGGACGTTTAGTTGAGGATACGAGTGATTTTTCAATGCTATTGACGGAGCAGAGGGTTAACCATATTTTAGAAAAAATTGCGTATTATGGACATTCTGGAGACCGAGTGTGTGGTCTTATATTTTGTAGTAGAAAAGAAGAGGCAAGAGTCTTATCGAGTCTATTAAATGAAAGGGGCTTATCTACGACATCGCTTACTGGAGATGATGACCAAGCATACAGGCGCGAACAAGTAAAGGCTTTAGAAAATGGAGAAATTGACTACATTTTAACCGTTGATATTTTCAACGAGGGAATTGATATTCCAAGAATTAATCAAGTTGTAATGTTGAGAAACACGCAATCCAGTATTATTTTCATCCAACAACTTGGACGCGGACTGAGAAAGCATCCTTCAAAAGAATACGTTACAATTATTGATTTCATTGGGAATTATAAAAATAACTATCTCGTTCCTGTAGCCTTATCAGGTGATTTCTCTCAAAATAAAGATACCTTGCGTAGAAGAGTGAAAAACACTAACTATATAAAAGGTGTATCGACGATAGATTTTGAAGAGATTGCTAAACAGCAAATATATGAGTCAATTACAAATACAAGACTTACAACTATTAAGCTGTTAAAGGAGTTTTATCAGAATCTTAAGTATAAACTAGGAAGACGGCCTTTGTTGAAGGATTTCTACTTAAATCAGTCAGTAGATCCAGTAGCGCTCTTAGAAGCAAGTAATAATTATCATCAATTCTTAGATAAGGTCAAGGAAGATGTGCCAAGGATAACAACAGCAGAAGACAAGTATTTAACATTTTTATCACAGGAATTTACAAATGGCAAAAGGCTTCATGAAGTTATATTAATCGAGGAGCTGATGGTGAAAAAAGAAATAAGTGTCACAGAACTCCAAGATATTTTTGAAAGCTGGCACCTGCCTTTTAGTCAGAGAATTTTGATTTCTCTTGAAAGAATATTGAGTTTAGATTTCTTTGGACAAATTGCTCAAAAGAAATATGGATCACTTCCAATTGCAAAATTTGAAAATAATAAATTTATTATTGAAGAAGCTTTCAGTGAACTGATTAAGCAACAAAAACACTTTAGGTTACTAGTAGAGGACATTATCGAAACAGCAAAGTTACGGAGCATGAAATACATACAAGAGCAAGAATTGACAATTGGAGAAAAATATTCAAGAAAAGATGCTTGTAGATTGCTGAACTGGCATTCAGATGAATCGTCAACTGTGTATGGATATAAGACAAAGCACGGGACAGCAATTATTTTTGTAACACTTCATAAGAAAGAGGATGTTGATGCAAGCATTGACTATGGAGACGAATTCAAAAATGAGCAAGTGTTTAAATGGTATAGCCGGAGTAATCGAACATTAGAATCGAATGAAGTTCAAGAAATCATACATAGTAGAGAAAGGGATAATGTTATACATTTCTTTGTGAAAAAAGATGATGCTGAAGGGACAGATTTCTATTATTTGGGGTCTGTTGAAGTGATAGAAGGATCTCCGACTAATTCGACGATGAAAGACAAATCTGGGAAAGAAATTCCTGTAGTCACAATGGAATTTTTGTTCAGGCAAACTGTTGAACACGATTTATATCAATACCTAATAAAATCTGATTGATGCTAGTTCTATCCCTATGACAATTGCATTAATTCGACACGTAAAAGTAAATCATGAATTAAAAAATCTTATTGCTATTTTGAATTTGATAAATCATGTGTGGTGCTTACTATGGTAGTGGCTATATGCAGAGCCCACTTGGTGGTGCTCGCACCCTTCTCAAGGGTAAAGGTGAACTACTGGGTCATTCAGGTGCAACAGGCTCTTTCGCCTTTTACTATCAGAGAAAGATTTATACTTTGTCGGTGATTTTAACCAGGTGGAGAAACCAGGCTTGCCGATGGTGACAGCTGTTGATCTAGCGATCAAAATATGAATAGATAAAAACACTGCGTTCTGAATAAGAATTCGGTGTTTTTACTATGCTTGTTATTGGCTTTTCATCGCTAGCTTAAAGCCAGCGACAAAAGCCGATTGGTAATACTTCTCAACCAGGGTGTTAACCCGATCCATGATGAAGTCGTAATCCTCGATACAAGATTCAAACTCCTCGTCGATGACGTCGTGACCAAAATCGATGAGAGGTTTAGAACAGCGGGCTTGGGTGAGGCAAAAGCGGGATACCATCGCCAGCGCGTCATCCATCCCTTCGTTGTAAAAAGCACGATTCTCCGCGTACCAGTCCCGTGGCTGGGTGGGATTTGGTGATAGTAAGGCATTCACCTTCATGTGGGTGTCGAGAGATAGATCTAGATTGAAATTTTCCATTTTGTTGACCTCCTTGATTTACGTTATAACGTAATAATATCAGACAATAATCAAAAAGTCAACGTAAAAACGTAAATTATTTACGTAAAAGCGTCACATTCATTCTTGAATTGATATATAATTATATATAACCTGAGACTCTAATGGAGGTAAGAAATTATGACATACTCGGATGCCTTGATAAAAAGATTGAGAGAACTTATAGATGCTCGAAACTTATCAGTAAATAAGCTATCGAGTCTCGCGGGTTTAACTCATTCTACTGTTACTGATATTGTGAATGGCAAGAATAAAAGGCCTCGTATCGATACACTTAGTAAGATTGCTAATGGGCTGGGTATGACTGTTTCTGAGTTTCTTGATTTTCCTGAAATGAATGAAATATTTGAAGATGAGTAATAAAATAGAAGTAGATATATGAGAAAAGGAGAGTTCTGAAATGGCAAAGCGATTAAGTATTAATCCTGAAGTACTTCAATTCTATGTTAATCATGCAGAAATCCCATTCGAGTTATTGCAAGAGAAGTGTCCCCACATCAATACATTCTTACGCGGTGAAAAGCTACCAACATTTAATCAATTGTCAGAAGTTGCTAAGAAAATAAATGTCCCTACTGGATTGCTACTGCTTCCTACACCTGTTGAGATTGGAAATAAAAAGTTAGAGTTTAGGACTGTAGGTTCTGTAGAAATCGGAAAAATGAGTGAAAACTTAAGAGATACAATTGCAGACATGGAGAGAAAGCAGAACTTTTTGAAAGAAGTGATTGAGGATGAACTTTCCTTTTTAGGCTCTCTATCTATTGAAGATAATATCGAAAACGCCGCTAACTTTCTAAGGAAATTACTTGATCTACCTATTAAATGGCAATCATCAGTGGAAAGTGAGGCCTTCAAGTTTTTCCGCTCTAAAATAAATTCACTAGGAATTTTTGTTTTTGCCAATGGAGTAGTTGGACAGAACAATACTAGAACTTTGGATACAAATGAGTTTCGGGGTTTTACATTAGCTGATAGAAAGGCACCACTTATTTTTATAAATTCTACTGATTCGGATGCGGGGAGACTGTTCACTCTTGTTCACGAATTAGTACATTTGCTTTTAGGAAATGATGGTATTGTAAATAAGATTTACTTAGATAGTTATTCGTTTAGTCCTGTAGAAGCATTTGTAAATCAAGTAACTGCTGAAATCTTACTTCCTCAGTCGGAACTTTCGTTAATCCAAGATAGGGATATTTCAAACTTAGCGAGATTATTCAAGGTAAGTGAATATGTTGTTGCACGTAGATTGCTAGATTTTGGTGAACTGTCCATTAATGACTATCAGCAGTATGTTTCTGATTTAAACGATGGTTTCGAAGCAAAGAAATCTTCTCAAAAAAAATCAACTGGTGGACACTACTACAATAATATAAACTATCGCATTGATAAAACATTTTTCCATACTGTTAGGAACGCTATATATACAGATAAAATAACTTACACCCAAGCTTTTGATATCTTGGGATTGAGCCAAAAAGTTTTTAAACGGATGGAGGCTCAGATGTAATGGACAAATACTTGCTTGATACGAATATTTATATAGATTGCTATGATAGATTTTACCTACCGGAACATTTCCCTACATTCTGGGAGAATTTCAAAAATCATCTTAATGACTTTGTAGTGATCCCCAGAGTTGTTTTGGATGAAATTAAGAAAAATACGTGGTTTAAAGAATGGGTTGAAGAATATTTCACTTCTGATATTATTAATCACATAGATTATGCTGAGGAATTTGCTCAAGTTTTAGCCCATATTCAAGTACAAGACCATTACACTGATGATGTACTTACCAATTGGGCTCGTGAAAAGATCGCGGATACATGGCTCCTAGCAATTGCGAAGAAGGAAAAGTTTATTATTGTTACTGAAGAACGCTCAAATGATAATTTGCATAGAAATGCAGATCCTAGCAAAAAAGCTAAAATTCCTGATGTAGCGAAAGAGTTAGGCATTGAATGTATTAATCGTAATGAGTTTTTTGCAAGAGTTGATTTAAGAGTTTAGCATTGATTTTTCTTTATTTTCAAAAACTTTCTACTTTTATTTCTGTATAATGAGAAGTTTAGAACCCAATTTGCAGGGACATGGCTTTTCAAAGGCCAAAAGGACGTAAAACCCTTACTTTTGACATCAGTGAGGTATTTTTTGTAGAAATTTTGACTTTCAGATGCTATAATTATGTTGCTAACTACGCTAGGTAGTTAGGACAATAGTTTGAAACTTTCAAGTGGAATCATAATAATGGTACACGCACAACTAACCAAAGTTGCCGCTAACATCGTTATAAATGCCAATGATTGTAAACGCTTCATTCGTTTCCACTCCTTGCGCACTACTTGTAGAGTCAAATAATTGTAACATAAATGTTTAACTTCCAGTGTTGCCTGTTTTATGACATGGTAAACTAGGTTGACAAAATCGACTAGCAAGTGCAGGAGAGCCATTATAAAATTTAATGACTGGAGTTAAAAGGCTCTCTCTGCTCTAGCATAAAGGAAAAACAATGTTTGATGATAACGAAGAAAAGTATATATCTAAGAGATACTTGCACTTTGATAAGCGAGTCCATTTAAATGGTAAAATCAAGAATTATCTTATGAATCCAGATAAGGTTGCAAGTCATGCCTTCTTTCCGCTTATTTATTTTCCACTTGAATTCGAAAAATTTAATGAGGAAAAGAAGCGTTTGGGAGAAAGGCCTGTAAAATCTAAGAAGCGCGAAATTATGTATGCTAGCCATCTAGATAATTTTGTGTACAAATATTACGCAGAAAAGCTAAATGATTACTATAATTTTTGGCTAGAGAGAAATAATCTTGACGAGTGTTCGATTGCCTATAGAAATAATAAGAAAGGCCGATCTAGCATTCATTTTTCTGCTGAAGTAATTAGTACGATTTGTAATTTTAAGAACTGCTACATTATTGTCGGAGACTTTGAAGATTTCTTCGGGAGCTTAGATCATCAGCTATTGAAAAAGAGACTTTCGAATGTTATGGAGACTGAAAGATTAGCGGATGATTGGTATAATATTTTTAAATCTGTCACTAAATATAGTTTCTATGAAAAATCAGTACTAGAATCCAACCTTGGGAAAGATAGAAAGTTTTTTGAGAAGAAAAAGTTCATTTATTTTGAGAGTGTAAAGGATTTTCGTGATTTTAAGAAGAAGCACAAGGTGCAACGGAATGATGAGGCTTTTGGCATACCTCAGGGAACTGCAATTAGTGCTGTAATGGCCAATGTCTATGCTAGTACTCTAGATAAAGATTTAAATGAATTAGTGCGTGAACTTGGTGGTTTTTATCGTAGGTACTCTGATGATTTCATTGTTGTTATACCAAAATATTTTTACAATGAATTAGAACTAACCAAATTTATAAATGTCAAGGCAGATATATTTAAAACAATTAAAGAACATGGCCTCAAAATAAATGCTGATAAAACAGACTGTTTTTATTTTTCTGAGAATAAGATCGTAGATTTAAAGAAATTGAACTTTGGAAAAATTGACTACTTGGGCTTTCAGTTTAACGGGTCAAGTGTTCGAATGAGAGAAAAAAGTATATATAAGTTTTATCGCAAAGCCTATTCTTTGATAAAAAAAGGGAAAGATGTGCAGGCAGAGAAAGGTCTTCAAAAGCCTATATACAGGAGAAGAATTTACAGGTTGTATACTGACCTGGGTGTAGAAGCTCCTAATCATGGTAATTTCATCTCATACGCTAAAAAGGCCCAGTTTATTTTTGATCGAGATTCACCGAAAACTAATAATCTTATGATGTGGCAACTTGAGAATAGGAAAAAGAAGGTTGAAAAAATGCTGGGGTACAAAATTCATACGAAGGTTTGATCTGCATTAAGTAGACAGATTTGCATCACCGTATAATAAAAAAGCGAAAGGTTATCACACAACTTTCAGCTCATAGATTTAAAGAATTCAAGTGATGATGCCTATTCATTGGTAGTGGTCAGGCATCGTTACTTTTTTTATTTGTAGAAAACATTCCTGACATATTTTCCCACCCAAATTTCTACCAATCACCCCTTACTCACCAGGGTCAACCCGCAAAAATCTTTTGACTTTCCCCCTCCCCAAAAAAGCATAATATGACACACACCTGTCACATCTCATCTGATACACTATCCCTAAATGCTAGGAGGAGGAGCGATGTTAAACAAAGCCTTAGTCGTCATCGACATCCAAAACGATATAACCAAGAATTATAAAGAGATCATCGATAACATCAACAAAGCCATCGATTGGGCAGTTGGGAATGGGGTTCATGTGGTTTACATTCGACATGAGAATTTATCAGCTGGGACGCGGACGTTTAAGACGGGCACTCGTGGAGCTGAGTTGGTTCCTGATTTGAAAATGGTATCGGACCACATTTTTACGAAGTATAAAGGCAACGCACTAACTAGTGAGGCGTTCGTCCATTTTATTAATGAAAATGAAATCGATGAATTTTATATAACTGGGGCAGATGCGATTGCTTGTGTTAAGTCGACCTGTTATAACATGTGTAAAGCAGGTTATGGGGTCAATGTTCTATCGGATTGCATTACGAGTTATGACAAGCGCAAAATTGACGAAATGCTCCAGTATTATGAAAGTAAAGGTAGTAGGATCATCACGTTGGAGGGTTCGTAAGGTATATTATTTTCTACAAAACTCTTGATTCTTCCTCTCCAACCTGTTAAACTAAAACCATCAGTTTATGTAGCTGGTGGTTAGATTATGCCTCGAAATTCGATGAAAACGCCTGGCAAAAACGTTTTCTTCAGAAAGTAGTCGAAATTTGGCAGGTTATTTTTTGTTTTTTGCGTATGTAAAGGGATAGGGATCTTTTTGTGGGGAGGAGGATTGCTAAATCCAAGAAATGAGGTACGCAAACATGGCAATAGAAAATCCAGCATCAGACACAAAACCAAGAATTCT